>Ga0351909_1132_pt1 | contig 21560 bp, 20 predicted proteins | sample TotcelHT113001L4_FD_206864 | JGI IMG/M metagenome (GOLD analysis project Ga0351909, IMG submission 206864) | Enriched cells from coal bed in the Powder River Basin, Montana, United States - Total cells T11 rep1 HSBNCT.T11.300.1.L4 ... | reverse complement strand
CAATGACATCCGCTATTTCTGGGAGAATGATTTACGGTTTTTGGAGCAGTTCTAAGCAACGAGAGCAGAGAGCGGAGAACAGAGAGCCGTCAAGAACAATTAACTTATGGAGTAATTCGAGACTGGATTTGATCAACTGATTTTTACGATTCTCGATTCTCGGTTCTCGGCACTCGATATAAGTTAACGACTAGATATACACGAATCATGGAGTGAATATGCGAGCCCCTTTATCCTGGATTAAAGAGTTTGTTGACATTGACCTTCCGCTGGCGGAACTGGCGCATCTGATCACGATGGCCGGCATGGAAGTTGAGGAAGTGAAGATTATCGGTCTGCCGATGCCTGCGCCCGGCACGCTGGATGCCAAGGTGACCGGTCTGGAATGGGACCGCGAGAAGATCGTGGCCGCCTCGATCAGCGAGGTGTTACCCCACCCCAACGCGGATCGGCTGACACTGTGCAAGCTGTTTGACGGCGAACGCGAACACCTGGTGCTCACCGGCGCGCCGAACCTGTTTGAATTCAAGGGCATCGGCCCGCTGGCCAAACCGCTGATGGTGGCTTATGCCAAAGAGGGCGCTGTCATCTATGACGGACACGCCGAAGGGCTGGTGCTGACCACGCTCAAGCCCGCCAAGATCCGTGGGGTGGAGTCGTATTCGATGGTCTGCTCCGAAAAGGAGTTGGGCATTTCGGATGAACACGAGGGCATCATGTTCCTCGCGGATGACGTCAAAGCTGGCACGCCGCTGGCCGATGTGTTGGGCGACGCGGTGATCGAGGTCAACCTGCTGCCGTCGTTTGCGAGATGCGCGTCCATTTTAGGATTGGCACGCGAGATCGCGGCCATCACCGGCAAGCCGCTCAAACTGCCCAAATGGGATGAGCAGCCTCCCGCCGGCAAAGCCGATTTCTGCACCATCGAAATCACCGAGCCGAAGAATAATCCGCGCTTCACCGCGGGATTGGTGCGCAACGTCAAAGTTGGCCCCAGCCCCGAGTGGGTGCAGCGCCGTTTGAAGATGTATGGCATGCGCGCCATCAACAACATCGTGGATGCCACCAACTATGCCATGATCGAACTGGGCGAACCGCTGCACGCCTTTGACTATGACAAACTGGTCAAGCGCGCGGCTGGCAAGCCGGTGAAGATTATCACCCGCGCGGCCAAGGCAGGTGAAAAAATCACCACGCTGGATGGCATTGAACGCAAACTGGACCCCTTCACCACGCTGGTATGCGATGAAGCGGGTTCGCTCTCGATGGCCGGCATCATGGGCGGCCTGGAAACTGAAGTGACCGAAGACACCACCAACGTGCTGCTGGAAGGCGCCGTTTGGAACATGATCAACATCCGCAAGACGGCCAAAGCGCACAACCTGAACTCTGAAGCCTCATACCGCATGTCGCGCGGGGTGCACCCGGCCATGGCCGAACGCGGCCAACGGCGCTGCCTCGAATTTATGCGCGCCTGGGCGGGCGGCGAAGTGGCACCCGGTCTGGCAGATGCCTATCCGCTGCCGGCGAAAGACCCGGTGGTAGAAGTAACTGAAAATGACGTCAAACGCCTGTTGGGCATCGACATCCCCGCCTTGCAGATGGCCGAGCTGCTGGCAAGACTTGAATTTAAGGTGGAATTGAGCGGCACATCCGTCAAGGCCACCTGCCCCGACCACCGCCTGGATATCAACGAGGGTGTGGTGGGCAAGGCCGACCTGGTGGAAGAAATTGCTCGCGTCTACGGCTATGACAACATCCCCGAGATGCGCATGGCCGACACCCTGCCGCCGCAGATCGGCAACCCGGTGCTGGTGAAAGAAGAACGCGTGCGAGACCTGCTGGTGGCGCTGGGATTGCAGGAAGCCATCAGCTATCGATGGTCCACACCTGAGCGCGAAGCCAAACGCCTTTCGCCCGACGCCGAGCCTGATAACAAACCCTATGTGAAAATTGCCAATCCGTTGGCTTATGAAAAAGGCTTTTTGCGCCACAGCGTGCTGGCAAGCGTGTTGGATGTGGCCGAGCGCAATTCGCGCATTCGCGAGCGGCTGGCCTTCTTTGAAATTGGTCCGATCTTTTTGTCTGGTGAAGACCCCAGCGGCCTGCCGGATGAGTTGAAACGCCTGGCTGTGGTGCTTGCCGGAGCGCGATCCGCGGTTGGCTGGCAACCCGCAGACACCGGTTCGATGGATTTTTATGATTTGAAGGGCGTGGTGAACGGTCTGCTGCAAGGGCTGCGTCTGAACGGCGTGAAGTATGAGGCTGGCGAGCATCCAAGTTATCACCCGGGCAAGTGCGCTCGCGTGCTGGTGGGTGACCATCAGATCGGCGTGATGGGTGAACTGCACCCCAAGGTGAAGGGCAATTATGACTTCCCCACCACCTTCAAAGCGCCGGTGCTAGCAGCCGAGTTTGATCTCGATCTGCTGATCGAGCTGGTACCTCCGCTCTACCAAACCGTGGATGTGCCGGTCTTTCCGCCGGTGATTGAAGACATGGCCTTCATTGTGGATGAAGATCTGGCGGCTGAGAAAGCCGAAGCGTTGATCCGTCAGACGGGCGGCAAGCTGCTGGCGGATGTGAAGCTGTTCGATATCTTCCGCGGCGAGCAGATTGGCGTGGGCAAGAAGAGCCTGGCCTACAAGCTGACCTACATTGCCCCCGACCGTACGCTTGAGGCGGCAGAAGTATCCGCGATGCGCAACAAGATCATCAAGCGCATGGAGTTTGAGTTTAAGGCGAAGTTACGTGGATAAAGGCAGTAATTAGGGAGAAGTAATCAGGAAGAGCAAAGGCCACCGGTTGTCGGTGGCCCTTTTTGTTTTTAAAAAATTGTGCAATAATTAACTATCAGATTTTGAAAATTCATTTATTTGCCAGTTGAGAATAATCGATGAGTTATAAAACTGGTCAGAGACAGTTCTTATTTGCCATATTTATTATTGCGGTCTTCATGTTTGGGGCATGCGCTCCAAACAAAACCGCGCAAGAAACATTGTCGGTCCAACCTGAATTAAATAATATAAGTTCCATACCCCCTACTGATTCCATCGAGGTGGCGACAGCAACAGCCGAGTCAAGTCAAACTCCAGAATCTACACCGTCTACAGAACCAAGTCAAATCACCACCCAAGAATTGGTTTATACGGGTGTAAGTGTCATCTCCGAGATTGATGGGATGGAAATGATCTACATTCCAGCAGGTGTTTTCATAATGGGGCAATCATCAGAAGAGATGATGGCACTGTGCTTACAAGAAATGGATAGGGAATCTTGCGATTGGTATCATGTTCCAGATGAAGATCCCGTACACATCGTCAACCTGAATGGTTTCTGGATTGATAAAACTGAAGTCACCAACGCCATGTATCATAAATGTGTCGTTGCGGGTGTTTGCACAGCACCTTTTGAACACGAGCCTTCATCTATAGATGATTTTTCAGCCATCCCAAAATATGCTGACTATCCAGTGAAACAGGTTCATTGGAAACAAGCCCAAACCTATTGCCATTGGGCAGGTCGAACACTGCCCACAGAAGCTCAGTGGGAGAAAGCCGCCCGGGGTGTAGATGCCCGTCTCTATCCATGGGGGAATGTGCAACCTACCGATAAGCTGGCAAGTTTTAGCAAACTCTACGATTTAGACAGTATTGTGCCAGTGGGAAGTTATCCTGAGGGGGCTAGCCCTTATGGGCTTCTAGATATGGCCGGAAATGTAGCAGAATGGGTTGCGGATTGGTATGATGAAACCTATTACGCGATCAGTCCGATAGAAAACCCTACGGGGCCAGAATCAGGTAGGATCCATATTTTAAGAGGCGGGTCCAGCCTAAGCGTTCCCTATGACATATTAACTTCCACACGGTTTTGGATTAGTGAAGAGGCAGTCCCTGACATCACAAATGGATTCAGGTGTGCAATCAATACCAGTGACAATACAGCCACACCACCCACTTTTGATCGAATCCTTTCACTCACAGCTCCGCTGATGCAAGGGGATGATGTAAAACTCATGCAGCAGCGATTGATCGAACTTGGATATGCCGAGGTAGGCACCCCTGACGGAATATTTGGAAACATGACCAACCAGGCGGTCCGCAATTTCCAAAGAACCAACGCTATGGCAATAGATGGAATTGTTGGCATAAAGACCTGGGGCCGCTTGTTTAGCGAGGAAGCGATTAGAGCTAAATAAGTTAGAAGAACTGGGATTTATGATTATTGATTAACAGAGATTGGAAGGTTTATATTGTTTGGTTGATTTTAAAACGGTATCAGCCCATCTTGACATGGTGGGCTGTCTTTAATATATCTGCACAATAAAGTTCTACTACTTCGCTTTCTTGAGTGCTTCTTCTTGAATGTGTCTATGGGTGCCGTCACAGAGGGGTTTCTTTTTGGATTCGCCGCAGTTGCACAGGGTGACGCGGTTGCGGGTTTCAAAGGGCTTGCCATCCGCGCGCTCAACGGGGATGTAGCCGGTGGCCCACAGCGACCCCTCAATGGGGCCTTCAGAGGTGATCTCGGTGGTGACGGCGATCTGCACGGGGTAATCCGCTTCGATGTCTTCGCTTTCTTTATCCATGGCATAGCTGTAGGTGCCGGAGGGGCAGCGGTCAATCATGGCCATGATCTCGGCGCGCACCTTGGGCTCGGCAGTGTCGGCGATCATCTTTTTGATGTTGACGAGGCGATTGCCGCAAAAACCCGAATCCATGCACAGGGTAAAATCGGATTTCACCACGATGCCAGTGCCACTCTCGTTGACGCGCTGACGATCCACGAAGTTGTCAGTGGGCGCCTTTTCGGTGCCGTCAAAATCGCATTCACAATGGGTGCTGTCGCAGAAGGGTTTTTCGTGCGAGTGTCCGCAGCGGCAAAGTTCGTAAGGACCTTCGGTCTTGAGCACTTCGTCGGTTTTCCAGTTCAGCGGTTCGCCATACTCAGAGACAATCTGAGTCTTGTGCACCAGCGGAATGTCGCCCTCCACCAGGTAGGGGCCGAAGGATTGAACCTTGATTGTGCCTTTAGTGGTTTTTCTATCGGTCATGCTTACTCCTGATAACTGCCAAGACAGGCAAAGATGCGGTCAATATCCATCTCGGTGAATTTTTCATAGGCTTCGGAGGCGCCCAGGTTCTCGTCCAACTGCTCGAGGCGGGTGGCGCCGGTGATGACGCTTGAGACTTCCTTGCGGCGCAGAATCCAGCCGATGGCAAGCTGGGCAGGGGTGATGCCGAGGTCATTGGCTACCACAGTGAGCTGTCGAACGATCTCAATGCGCTGCGGGGTGATGCGTTCCTTGATCCAGGCATAATCATCCAGGGATGCGCGGCTGCCCTGGGGGATGCCCTCGTTATATTTGCCAGAGAGGATGCCGTAGTAGAGCGGGCTGAAGGTGGTAAGCCCGATGCCAAGTTCGCGGCAGACAGGCATCAGATCATCCTCCACACGTTTGCGGTGGAAGAGGTTGTATTGAGGCTGATCCATGCTGGGGGGGGATGAGCCCGAATTGGCGGGCGGTGCCGTGAGCCTGCATAACTTGTGAAGCCTCCCACTCGGAGGTGCCCCAATAAAGGATCTTGCCTTGCTGGATGAGGTCGGTCATGGTGCGCACGACTTCTTCCACTGGGGTGTCTGGATCGTAGCGGTGACAGAAATAGAGGTCTACATAGTCAGTGCCGAGGCGCTTGAGGCTGGCATGGATGGATTCGGTGATGTGCTTGCGGGAGAGTCCGCGGCCGTTGGGGCCTTTTATGGTGGGCCAAAAGACCTTGCTCGAAACGACCAGCTCCGGTCTGGGCATGGTCTTGATGGCTTTGCCCATAACGCTCTCCGCAACACCGTTGGCGTACATATCCGCGTTGTCGAAGAAGTTGATGCCCTGGCTGAAGGCTTCTTTAATCAAGGCAATGGCTGCATTTTCATCCAGCTGATTGCCAAATGTAACCCACGATCCAAGTGAGATTTCGCTTACCTTTAATCCTGAATGTCCGAGTCGTCTGTAGTGCATGGGGCCTCCAAAGGCTTAAGAATTGAGAATGGAGAGTAGAGAATAGAGAATCGTGAACTGTTATTCGTGAATCGTAAATCGTGAAACCTTATGGCTAATCAAGCTTTTCTTCTGTATTGTAGATTTCTGCATCTTCCTTAATCATCTTCTGGAAGGTAACATCATTCTCTCCATGTTTTGCCCGTCTTAAATATGCAATATAGCCATTGATTAACATTGATAGATTATTCGCCTTTTCAATCACTTCATAAAAAATTCTATCATCTATGTAACCAATATCATGAGCAATGATCAAATGACTTTTTGTTTCCTCAAGTGACCCACGGGCAATAAAACAAAACTGGATGTTAGATTGATAATAATACCTTCCATAACCTTCAGCAATGTTTGCTGGAATACTTGTTGCAGCCCTTCGGAGTTGTGACGAGAGATTGTATTTTTCTTCAGATGGCATTATAAGAATTATCTTTTTATAAATCTCTAGAGCAAAATCACGAGATTTTATCCAGGTTTCCAGTTTTTGCAATCCATCAATTGTTGTCATTTGAACTCATATCTGATTATAAAAGCAACTTGGTTTTTACGATTCACAATTCACGATTCACGGTTCACGGTTCTCGGAACTCGACCCGATTCCAAGAGGTTTCCACTTTGCATCATCAGCCCGCAGCCGATGCTGGCCGCCGCCGCGGTTGTGGAGCTCTTCAAAGTGCTCGGGTTCGATGAACATGGCTTCGCCATCCAGCAGACCGCTAACGCCGGATTGACCCGGTTCAAGGCGTTTGTGCTGGCAGTAACTGCAGGTCTTTGGATCATGGATGGTGTAATTTTGCGGTTCTTCGTAGGTGGTGATGTAGCCTTCATAGTTGCGCAAGACAACCTTGTGATCTGAGGAGCTGATGTAATAGTTGGGCATGACGGGGATCTTGCCGCCGCCACCTGGTGCATCAACCACAAAAGTAGGCACAGAGAAACCGGAGGTGTGTCCGCGTAGGCCTTCGATAATCTCAATACCTTTGGAGACAGGCGTGCGGAAGTGCCCGGCGCCTTCCACCAGATCGCACTGGTAAAGGTAGTACGGCCGCACGCGGATGCGCACCAGTTTCTGCACCAGGTCGCGCTGGATATGTACACAGTCATTGATACCCGCCAGCAGTACAGACTGGTTGCCCAGCGGGATGCCCGCACGCGAAAGTTTATCCATGGAGTCGGCGAGTTCCTGCGAAATCTCGTTGGGATGGTTGACGTGGATGTTAAACCACAACGGGTGGAACTTCTGCAGCATATCGGTGAGTTCCGTGGTGACACGCATGGGCATGAAAACCGGCACACGTGAGCCAATACGGATGATCTCGATGTGGGGAATCTCTCTCAAACGCGTGAGCAGTTCTTCAAGCACCTTGGGCGCCAGGGTGAGCGGGTCGCCGCCCGAGAGCAGCACATCCCTCACCTGGGGTGTGTTCTTGAGATATTCGATCTGGGCGTCAAAGTCAGTGCGCGAGAAGGTCTGGGTGGGGTCGCCGACGATCCGCGCACGGGTGCAATAGCGGCAATATGAGGCGCACTGGGTGGTAACCAGCATCAGCACCCGGTCGGGGTAACGATGCACGAGACCCGGCACGGGCGAGTGACGGTCTTCGGCCAGAGAATCTTCCATCATGCCGGTGAAAACATCAATCTCACCCGCGGTGGGGATGATCTGCTTGCGGATGGGATCATTCACATCGTCGGGGTCAATCAATGAGACATAATAGGGCGTCACATCCACTCTGAACAAGCCGGGGGTTGAAAGCGCCTTTTCTTCACTCGCGGTAAGTTTTAATACCTGGTCAAAATCTTCAACTGAATTCAGGCGGTGGGCCATCTGCCAGCGCCAGTCATTCCACTTTTCGTCTGGAATATCTTTGAAAAAAGGAGCACGTTTTGACTCAAACGAAGCAGGTGACATTTACTCTCCTTTGGAATTTATATTGCTTCAATCACTTTGATTTTAAGAGGGAATCGGATTAGGGTCAACATCTATAAAAAACCCTGCGAGTTTTTGACAGGGTTACTGGTTAGAATAATAAGAAATAATAGTGTACAAAGGAGCTCATAATGACCGATCTGGTGGCAAACAATGGCAAGGGTAAACGCGATATTGTGGTGACGGCCAAGGCTTCTTCGATTGAGAAATGGCGCAAACAGGTGGTGGCTGGCCAACCCGAAACCGGAAAAGAATTTGCGTTCATCAGTGATGAGGGCAGCTACATCCCCGGCGGGGAGGGCACCGCGCCCAGCCCGCTGACCTATTTCGTTTCGGGTTTGGCGCTGTGTCTGATCTCGCACATCACCCAGGTGGCCAACAAGAAAAAGCTGGATGTGCGCAACGAAAAAGTCACTGCCACTGCCCATTTTCATGAAGAAGGATCCGTTTTGAGGGGTGATGCTGAAGGGTTTTGCGACCGCTTTGAGATTAATATCGCACTGGATTCTGATGAAGAAATCAGCGATATCAAGCAGTTGATCCGTCTGGCGCACAGGCTGTGTTTCGCCGAAAAAGCGATCATCGGCAGTGTGCCGGTGATCAACACCCAGCAACTCAATGGCCAGCCCTTGATTGTTGATTAATTGCAAATTTACCATTCATCAATGGGCTTTGTTGATAATTTAACCCCAGACACCGGGAAACTGAAAACCAAGGTTCCAGGTGTTCGAAAACAGGCTATTTCTTCAAATTACGAACAACAATATCTGCAATGGTCATGTTATGACGGGTTTGCAACTGGCTGTTCATCATTTGAATCTGCTTACGCGGAGAGTAGAACACCTCGCTCCAGCCGTAGCCGGCGCAGGCGGTATCGGCTATATCGTTGCCGGCGGCATCCTTACCCCACCAGGCGCGATACTCCTCTTCTTGCTCGGGGCAAATGTGAAAACTCGCGTCTGCGATATGGGCAGAATAGTAGAAGTCAGGCGGCAGCGCTTTGAGGAGCGTTTCAAAGACATGCACACGCACCGGAATATGACAATTGACTTCTGACTGAGCCAGGCGGCACAATCCGCGGATGGTGGCGAGGGGTGAAATCACCTCAATCTGCTTCAAGTTTTCGAAGCGCTCACTCACCCTAGCAACAACCTCCTTCATCACCAATCCGCTGGCAATGCTGTCTGCCAAAAAAGCCACCGCGATATTCTCTTTTTGAGTCTGATCGAGGTCTTTATCTTTAAAAAGGGTTAGTTCAACTGTGCGATTGTAGACCGGCACTGAACTGTCAAACACGTGATGCGCATCCAGCACGACTTCGTCGCAATAATAGCCATAGTTTGAATAGATGGCTTCAGTTACCTGGTATTTCAATCCCTCACGCGCAATGGGGAAGACCGCCAGGTTTTGCTGTTTATACTGTTCAAAAGTAGCGGCTAATGGAAGCGCACCGATAATCTCCGAGACTGCATTGCCAATCAGGTTTGCTCTGTCAGACCCCAGGCAAAGCTGGCCCGGCAATTTCAACGGCGTGGTTGGGATTGGCGTTGTGGATTTGACGCCAATGATATCCATCAAATTTGTATCCAGGCCATTTTCGTGTAAATAGATAAACTTGGATGTGGCGTCATTATGATACAAAACGATTTGCAGCGGATGGCAGTCATTGACCGACAGTTTGCCAGAGCGGAAAAAACCGCCTCCTGATTTATGGTCGCAGGGAAGCGGTTCGGTCAGCTCTAGAGAGCCTTCTACCTTATGGTTGGTATCTTCCAAGAAAGCAAACGGATAATAGAAATGAGACATCAGTTCTCCTTAATGGTGGTTTTGTTTGATTCTTTACCAAAAAGAAGCAAGTCTCAAATACATTTATTAATAACGACCTGCCCAAAAGATTTTATACCTTAATTGACAATTTGGGAATTAATTTTAATATTTAATCAGCAAATCGTCTCTTTTGAACACCAATTGAACCACCTTACAGGTTGAATCCTATACCTGGTAAGGGACTTCAATAATAACCAAATTAGACTTAAATATGAGACCAAAGCGAAGCATCATGGCAGTTTGACTGTGCAGAAGGTTCTCCCACCAATGCGAAGGGATAAATTGAGGCACCACCACCGTCAAAATTTCGTTCGGTTCGCGTAAAGCTAATAATTTTTGAATATAATCCATTACAGGCTCTAATAACAATCTATAAGGTGAATTCAAAATAACTAAACGTGTGCCTTCACCATACAACGCCCATTTTTCGCGTATTTTTTCAGATTCCACAGGGTCGGTACTAACATGAATAGCCGTAACATCAGGTCCCAAAGAACGGGCATAAGCCAGCGCTGAAAGAGAGCCGCGATGAACCCCGGCAACTAACACCAAAATACGATGTCTGCCGACGCGAATGGAATTTTTATATTTTTCAAGTGAAAGTTTTGCCGCCAATTTTTTATAATGTTGACGAATTGACATAAAAGTGGCGATCAGCAAGGGGATTATCACGACAACAATCCAGGCACCATCTTTAAATTTGGTTACGGCAAAAATAATCATCACAATGAAGGTACAAATTGCTCCAAATCCATTGATGATCATTTTAAATTTCCACGCTTTATCAAATTTAACTATGGATCCAGTTTCTACTAATTCTTCATCTTTTTTAAGGCGTCCTGATTTCCACCATCGTTTTGCCATGCCCGCCTGAGATAAAGTGAAAGAAAGGAAAACCCCAATCGCATATAAAGGAATTATCTTGGTTACGTTTGCTTGAAAGATAAGGATGAGAAGCGAAGCCATTATCGCCAGAGTGACAATTCCTCTGGAATAAACCAAACGGCTGCCTTTAAAGGTCAATTGCCGGGGAAGGTAACCATCATTCGCTTGTAATGCTCCCAAACGCGGAAAATCGGCAAATGCGGTATTCGCAGCCATGATCAGAATAACAGTGGTGCCTGCGATGAGTAACAAGTACATAATACCCTGACCACCAAAAATAGTTCGAGCGAGCTGAGAAATAACCGTTTCAACCTCTGAAGGAACTGCACCAATTTTTCCTGACAGAAAAGAGATACTCAAGAAAAGAGTACCAAGAATTGACGCCATCCAGATCAATGTTGTTCCAGCATTCTTGCTGCGTGGTTCCTTAAATGCCGTAATACCATTAGAAATTGCTTCAATTCCAGTTAAAGCTGCTGTGCCGCTTGAAAAAGCATGCAATAAGAGGAATGGTGTAACGACGCTGACAACCCCAACAACAGCCATCTCAGGTGGGTTTTCAACCATCCCCAAAGTGCCAGAAAAATACTTCACAAGACCTACGCCTATGGTCAAAAACATGGTAATCACAAAAAAATAAGTCGGAATGGCAAACAATACACCCGATTCTTTAACACCCCTCAAATTGATCGTCATGACAAAAAATACCAATGCAATTCCAATAATCACACGGTACTCAAAAAGCGTAGGAAACGCAGAAACGATTTGAGCAACACCAGATGATATTGATACGGCAACCGTTAAGATATAGTCGGTTAACAAGGCAGCACCGGCAGCTTGAGCCGGAAGCTCACCTAAATTGTCACGCGCTACGATATATGCTCCACCTCCGCCAGGGTAAGCATGAATGGTTTGTTCATAAGAAATTGTCACAATCGCCATTAACACAGTAATCGCAATGGAGATCGGAAAAACATATTGCAGAGCACTGGATGAAGCGATCGCAAGAATAATCATAATCTCTTGCGTTGCATAAGCAGTGGAAGATAAAGCATCTGAAGCAAAAACAGCCAAACCTATTGCTTTACCAATGGTTTGATTGTGTGCGTCTGCCGTTTGTAAGGGATGACCGATCAACCACTGACGCCAATTGTTTTTTGGCATTTCGTTTGCGGCCATGTCTATAACATTTGGGGCGTCTTCGGATTCTTCAATCATATTCTTCCTCATACTCCAATATATCGAACAATAAAAAGTAGACTCCTATTTAATGAGCATTAGAAGTCTACTTACTGAACGTAAAAAATATGCAAAGAAATTGAGGAGGTTATAAAGAAAAAATAAAGATATTTTTGGTGACTTAATCGCTGGTTTTGAAACGATATCCAATTCCAGGGTCGGTCACCAGCACTTGAGGGTCATCAGGGTCAATTTCAATTTTCTTGCGCAACTGCCCAATATATACACGCAGGTATTCAATGTGCTCAGACTCTTCAAACCCCCACACGTGGACCAATATGGCCTGGTGGGTCAACACACGGTCTGCATGTGCTGCAAGATAAGAAAGTAGTTTAAATTCAGTGGCGGTTAATTTCAATTCTTCACCATTAAGGGTTGTAATGTGACGGGCCAAATCAATAGATAATGAGCCGGCTTTAATCACCGTCTCTTTATTACCGATAGATTGAGAAGAATGGCGCAGCGCCACGCGAATGCGCGCCATCAGTTCTTCGATATTAAAAGGTTTGGTCAAATAATCATCTGCACCTTTGTCGAGGGCTGCGACTTTATCCCGCTCACCGTCACGCACAGACAAGACGATAATCGGTACGCCAGACCATTCACGAATCTGCTCACACACCTGGATGCCATCCATATCAGGAAGGGTCAGATCAAGGATGATGACATCAGGCGATTGCGACGCTGCCAGGGCAATGCCATCTTCTCCATTTACTGCCGAGATGACTCTAAAGTGACCTGAACTCAAGATCGTTTTGAGAGCGCGCAAAATTTGGGGTTCATCATCAATTAACAAGATTAAAGGGTCTCTATCCATCCAATACATCCTTGGGAATATTCGGCAGCGATCCATCCAGAGTAACCGGAAGGCTGATCATAAAAACAAAACCATCAGATAGATTTTCAGCCCAAATTTTACCGTTATGAGCTTCGATAATGCCTTTGCAAATGGACAACCCCAAACCAGTGCCGGTCACTTTATCAGCCTCGGTCACCCGAAAAAACTTGTCAAAAATGTGGTCCAGATGCTCTTCCGGCACCCGAGGACTTTTGTTAATTACTTTTATCAGCACATTATCGCCTTGCTGTGATGCTGAAACCCGTATGGAAGTGCCGGGCGGTGCATACTTGATGCTGTTGCTGAACAAGTTGGTGAAAACCTGCCCCATCATAACAAAATCGGTTGGCAACAGCGGCAGGTTGTCAGAAAAGTCATATTCCACCTGATGCTGGAGCAACAAATTCCTCATCTTTGTGGCTACACTCTTGATAATCTCCACGATGGAATTCCATTGGGTTTTTGGGTATAAAGCGCCTGCCTCAATCCGCGACATATCTAACAGGTTGCCCACCAAAAGGTTCAGGTGATCGGTTTCTTCTTCAACGGTCGCCAATAATTCAATTCGGGCGTCAGAATCCCAATCAACGGTACCGCTGCGCAAGCTTGAGGCAGAAGCCTTTATCGCCGCAAGCGGTGAGCGAAGTTCATGTGAAACCGAGTTTAACAAAGAGGTTTTAATGCGGTCGCTTTCTTCGAGCAGTTTGGCAATATTTTCACTTTGATAGAGATAAATACGTTCAATTGCCAGGGCACCCTGATTGCTGAACGCCGACAACAAGCGCGTTTCTTCAAGCGACAGCTCATTCTGATCAAACCACAGTCTGAGATCTCCTTCAGTATTTCGCGCTGTATACATTGGCACAACCAGGTCGTAAGTGACTGAAGGTTCTTCTTCCATGGGTGTTCGAAATATCAACAACTCGTTTTTTACGCGTTCAGTAACCCTGACTTCAACTTGATTAAAGTGGAAGGTTTCGATCAGGTTCTCAGCCAGCACCTGCATGATACTTTGAAAATCTGTTAACCCGGCCAAAGCCGAGATCAGCTCATACATGCGTATGGCATTCCATTCGCGTTTTTTTGCCAGACGTACCGCTTCTCTGGCTTGACCGACAAACTGGCTCAACACCACTGCCACAATAAGAAAAATGATCAGGGTGATTAAATCTTGGGTCTGGTGAACCATGAGGGTATAGTAGGGTTGGATGAAGAAATAGTTAAATGTAAGGAAAGCCAGCAAGCCCGCAAGAATGCCTGAAGTTAAGCCCCAAAAAACAGTACAGATGAGAATGGGCAAAAGATAAATTAGGGCAATGATCTGGATTTCAAGTGTGCTTTCAACCACCTTTAAAAGAATTGTGACTACGGCAATAATTAATACAGTCCCCAGATAACTGAGGAGCAAACGAGTAAATCGAAGACCAGCAAACCGAAACCCATTATTCATAGTTAACTGATTATATTGCATCGCTGGGGGTTCATGCAAAATTGCAAAAGAGCGATAAATCAAAAATATTAATCTTTTATATGAAATCAAAACCGTCTGACGTCATTTCTTGACCTGATATTTTAGGCAAGGTATAATTGTTGTCATTGAATTAGCACTCTCAGGCTCCGAGTGCTAAAAAACAGGAATAAATGAGCGAATTATCTGAAAGACAACGCCTGCTTCTCTCACTCGTAATTCACGAGTATATCCGTTCGGCTACGCCGGTCGGATCGAAGCATATGGTGGACCAGTATTCGCTTGATATGAGCTCGGCGACAGTGCGCAACGAATTGGCCGAGTTGACTGAATTAGGTTATTTGCGGCAGCCCCACCTTTCAGCAGGCCGTGTGCCTACCGAAGATGGCTACCGTTTGTTTGTGGGCAGCATTGTGCAGGAATCAGAACTGCCGGATTCAACCCGACGCACCATCAGCCATCAGTTCTACCAAATGCGCAGCGACGTGGAACAATGGACCCGATTGGCAGCCTCCGTATTGGCGCATCAATCTCGCGGGGCATCACTGGTCACCGCTCCGCACCCCGAACAGGCCCATTTCAAGCATCTCGAATTGATCTCTTCACGCGGACGACAAGTGCTGATGGTGCTGGTGTTGATGGGCGGAGAAATCTTGCAGCGTTTTATCACCCTGCCTGAACCTGTTTCACAAGACGCATTATCCGCAACGGCACAACGCTTGAACACCTTGATGGAAGCCAAAACCACCAAAGCCATCGAACAAATGAACTTGCAGTTAAATGCGCTTGAAAGCGATCTGTTTGATGTGGTACTGGATGAAATGAAGCAAGCAGACGCGATGGTTTCGGGTGAAGTGGTGCTGGATGGCTTAACCAACGTGCTGGCCGAACCCGAGTTTTCAGGTTCAGAAGACGCCCGCCGCGCCCTGCGTGTGCTTGAAGAAAAACCGCTGCTGCACGACATTTTGTCAAAAACTGTGCTGCACGGCTCGTCACTTGGCGGCGTGCAGGTGCTGATCGGCGGCGAGGGCATCTATGACGCACTGTCACAATGTTCGATTGTGCTGGCCCGCTACGGCACCCCCGGTCTGGCAACAGGTACCCTGGGTGTTTTAGGGCCGATGCGCATGTCTTATGGAAGAACAATATCGATTGTCCGGTTTCTTTCCGGTTTATTGAGCGAATTAGTTACAGAAACGATAACCGAATAAACAGCCACTGAGGTGAAGAATGGAAGAGCATCGCAAGAAAGCAAATGTAAAAAAAGCCGCATCAGAATATCAGCAGTCAGAAGAAAACCACAAACCCGCTGGCACTTATCCGGTGGAAGACACTCAATTCAAGCCGGAAATCACCCTTGAAGCCTATGAGGCCGTGAAAGCGGAACTTGAGAAAGCTGTCAATGAAGCCGCCACAAACCTTGAGGGCTGGCAGCGTGAACGGGCTGAATTCGTAAATTACAAAAAACGCATTGAACGTGAGAACGCTCAACTGCGCAGCAACATCACGGGTGAAGTGATCAAGAAATATTTGGTTATTATGGATGATCTGGACCTGGCCATTAATCACCGTCCCACGTGTGATGAAGGTGCAGTCTGGGCCGATGGAATTGAATTGATCGTACGCAAGCTGCAAACCGTGATTGACGGCGAAGGCATCGAACGCATCAACCAAAACAAAGTACAGTTCGATCCAAGCATGCACGAAGCTATTTCAAATGAAGACAATCCCGAGTTTGCCAGCGGCGAAGTTATTGAAGTCGTCCGACAGGGCTACAAACTTGGAGAACGAATTTTGCGCCCGGCAATGGTTCGGGTAGCCCGATAGGAGACGAAATTATGGGAAAAATCATAGGTATTGATCTCGGTACCACCAATTCAGTTATTGCAGTTATGACCGGTGGCGAACCGGTCGTCATCCCCTCTGCGGAAGGCGAAAGACTTGTGCCCTCTGTGGTGGCGGTGAACAAGAATCATGAACGCGTGGTTGGCCGCACCGCCCGCAATCAGGCGATTGTCAACCCCGAGAACACGGTATTCTCGATCAAACGCTTCATGGGACGAAAATTCAACGATGAAGAAGTGCAGCGCACCATCAGCCGCGTGCCTTATAAAGTTGCCGCTGCCCCCAATGGCGATGTGCGTGTGGTGCTGGATGGCAAAGAATACAGCCCTCCCGAAGTGAGCGCCATGATCCTCGGCAAACTCAAAGCGGATGCCGAAGCTTATTTAGGCGAAACCGTCACCCAGGCGGTCATCACCGTGCCCGCTTATTTTAATGATGCCCAACGTAACGCCACCAAAGACGCCGGCCGCATTGCCGGGCTTGAAGTGCTGCGTATCATCAATGAACCAACCGCCTCCTCTTTGGCTTATGGTCTCGACAAGAAAAAGAACGAGATTATCGCTGTCTATGACCTGGGCGGCGGCACCTTCGATATTTCCGTTTTGGATGTGGGCGAAGGCGTCTTTCAAGTGCGCTCCACCAACGGTGACACCTTCCTCGGCGGCGATGACTTCGATCAGCGCATCATGGATTATTTGATCGACGAGTTCAAGAAAAGCAACTCCATCGATCTGCATAATGACCGCCAGGCTTTACAGCGCCTCAAAGAAGCCGCAGAAAAAGCCAAGATCGAACTTTCAACCACCCAACAGACAGAGATCAATTTGCCTTACCTCACCGCGGATGCCAGCGGCCCGAAACATCTGGTGCTGACCCTGACCCGCGCCAAACTGGAACAACTGACCGGCGACCTGATCCAAAAGACCATGGAACCGATCCGACGCGCGCTGTCTGACGCCAATTTGAAAGCTTCAGAAATCAATGAAATCGTGCTGGTAGGCGGCATGATCCGCATGCCTGCTGTGCAAGAAGCCGTACGCAAAGAATTCGGCAAGGAACCCCACAAGGGTGTGAACCCTGACGAAGTAGTGGCCGTAGGCGCTGCAATCCAGGCGGGTGTGCTGGGCGGCGAAGTGAAAGATATTTTGCTGCTGGATGTGACCCCCCTGACCCTCTCGGTTGAGACCATGGGTTCCGTATCCACCCCCATCATCGAACGCAATACCACTGTGCCGACCCGCAAGAGCCAAATCTTCTCGACCGCCTCAGATTCACAAACCCAGGTTGAAATACACATTCTGCAGGGCGAACGCCCCATGGCCGCGGATAACAAATCTCTGGGTAAGTTCGTGCTTGACGGCATCCCGGCTGCACCAAGAGGCATCCCCCAGATTGAAGTGACCTTTGATATCGATGCCAACGGCATTATCAACGTCACCGCACTGGATAAAGCCACCAACCGCAGCCAGCACATTACCATTACCGCCTCCAGCGGTTTGAGCGAATCTGAAATTCAAAAGATGAAACAAGAAGCTGAAGCTCACGCCGAAGAAGATATGAAACGTAAGGAACTGGTAGAAAACCGCAACAACGCAGATAACGCTATTTATACAGCCGAGAAGTTGATCAAAGAAAACGGAGATAAAATTCCGGCCGAGATCAAGAAAGAAGTGGAAGACGGCGTCAGCGAAGTCAAAGCTGTGATCAACAACGACGACAGTGAAGCCATGAAGACTGCAACCGAAAAACTGCAGCAGACCATCCAGAAAGTGGGCGCCAGCATGTATCAACAGGCAGGTACACCTCCCTCTGACGGACCGGCTGAAGGGGCCGCAGGCGAATCCGGTGGCAGCGATGCTGGGGATGCCGGAACTACCTCTGGAGATTCAGGTGATGTCGTAGATGGTGAATTTAAGGCTGTCTAACCTGGTAAATTAATAAACAATCAGTTTGGCACTCTTGTTTAGTATCTTGAGAGTGCCAAACTAAACTTGTTTAATCACGAGAATTAATGACTGCCAAAAATACAACCTCAACAGGTAAAAACGCCTTACGATTATTCATTGCCCTCTGGTTCTTGCTGGGTTGGATGTCTCATGTCTATCTGGTAATCACCAACCCGGAAGGATACCGGGGTTTTGGTAATACTGCACTCATTCCTGCGTACACTACATTCTGGAACGCATTTGTCATGCCGAATATCATTGTCTTTGCCATATTGTTGATCTTTTTTGAAATCACAGTAGGCTGCCTGATCTCTTCCAGTGGAAAGTGGGTTAAGATTGGTTTGGTGTTTAGCCTCCTTTTCAGTTTATTCCTGATTCAAATGGGATTGAGCGACACTAGCGCGAATGTATGGCGCAACTTTGCAATAAATCGGCTGCCCAATATCATCTTTATCGCCCTTCTTGTTCCGTTGTTTTGGGGTGATTACGAACAAAGTCTGCCCAAGGTTATCAAGGGCTGGTTTTCTAAAAATGGAAAATAAGTGTATTGAGAGTCAATGCATTTTGATTGAATAATATCCCCCGGAAAGGTATGGCGGAATGACGACACAACGAGATTATTACGAAATCCTGGGCGTATCCAGGGCGGCATCCGCGGAAGAACTAAAATCCGCGTTTCGCACACTGGCGCGCAAGTACCATCCTGACGTCAACAAAGAAGCGAATGCAGAAGAGAAATTCAAAGAAATCAACGAAGCCTACGCCGTGCTTTCGGATGCCGACAAGCGCCGCGCCTACGACCAGTTTGGTCATGCGGGCGTGAACGGTGCGGGCGGCGTGCCCGACTGGAACAGCATGGACTTTGCCGATATTTTCGGCGAATTCTTCGGCTTTGCCACCGGCGGCGGCAGGCAGCGGCAGAACGCTCCACGCCGCGGAGTGGATCTAAGCTACACGGCCATGCTGACCTTCGAGGAAGCCATCTTCGGCGTGGAAAAGGTGATCGAAATCACGCGCGACGAAGTTTGTGAAACCTGCCATGGAAGCGGCGCTGAACCCGGCTCCAACCCGGCAAAATGCACCAACTGCGGCGGACGCGGCGAAGTGCGCCAGGTGAGACAAACCTTTTTGGGCTCCATGGTGCAGGTCACCACCTGCCCCAACTGCGCGGGGCGCGGTGAAATCATCTCGCATCCCTGCCACACCTGCAAAGGCCGCGGACTTGAGCGCAAGACGGTCAAGAAGAATGTGCCCATCCCCGGCGGTGTAGACAGCGGCACCCAGATCAGACTGGCTGGTGAAGGCCAACCCGGCGTCAACGGCGGTCCGACCGGCAACCTGTATATTGAAATCAAGGTCAAAGCCCATCAGTTCTTCAAACGCAAGGGCAACGACATTATTCTGAATCTCGACATCAATATCGCCCAGGCGGTTTTGGGCGCCGAACTTGAAGTGCCTACCGTGGATGGCAACGCCAAACTGGTGGTCCCCGCCGGCACACAACCGGGCAAGGTATTCACCATGCGCGGCAAAGGCAGCCCGATTCTGAGGTCTTCAGGCCGCGGCGATCAAATGGTGGTGGTCAATGTAGATGTACCCAAAACCTTGACAGCCGACCAACGCAAGTTGTTTGAACAGTTAGCCACAACTTTGGGCACAGAAGTAAGACCACAGGAAAAAAGTTTCATGGATATTTTAAAGGATGTGCTTGGTGGATAACGCGAAATGGCTCGAGATCTCGCTCACCGTGGATGGAGAGCTGGCCGAAGCCGTGGCAGAAATTCTCGACCGCTACGCTGCAAATGGCGTGGTGGTGGAGCAAAACGTGAAATACAACGACGCCGAAGATTTAGGCACACCATACGGACCAATGAAGGTTTACGGCTATCTGGCGATTGACGACCAACTTGAAGACAAGCGCGCCAAACTGGAACAGGCCTTGTTTTATCTAAACGCCATCCGTCCGCTGCCGCAGCCGGTGATCAAAGAGATCGCCGACCAAAACTGGATGTCTGCATGGAAAAAACACTACAATCCGATTGTGATTGGTAAGAAATTAATTATTCTGCCCGCGTGGATTGAACAGACTGATTTCTCACGCCTGGCGGTGAAGATCGACCCCAGCATGGCGTTTGGCACGGGAACACATCCCTCCACGCAGTTGTGCCTGGAGTTGACCGAAGACTACACGCAAGTAGGTCAGCCGGTGATTGATCTGGGCTGCGGATCGGGCATCCTCTCGATCGCGGCGCTCAAGTTAAACGCCAGCCACGCGCTGGCTGTGGATATTGACGAAGAATCTGTCAGATCAACGATTGAGGCCTGCGAAGCTAATGAAGTGGCAGAGCGCACTGAAGGCGGCGTCGGTTCGGTGGATGAAATCAGAGCGGGCAACTTCAGCCTCAAGCATGCGCCGGTGGTGCTGGCCAATATTTTGGCGCCGGTGCTGATCCGCTTGTTTGATGGCGGCATGGCCGATCTGATCAGTCCCGGCGGGGTGATCATTCTGGCCGGCATACTTGAGGAACAGGGCGCGGGGGTCAGAGAATCCGCTGAGCAGCATGGCTTGACTTTCGTTGAAGAGCGGCACTCAGGGGATTGGGTGGCGTTGGTGATGAGGAAAAACGTGAACCGAGAACCGTGAACCGAGAACCGTCAAAACCAAAGATTTATTACAAGTTAAGTGAATTAATATGGATATACACCCGGGATTCGAATGAGATTTCCGGGTTTTGTTATAATTATTGAAAGATGATTGTGAGGGGATTTATGAATGAAGAGATTGCTGCTCAATTTTCTGATGAATTAAATAACGGTGAAGTTATTGAATGGTGTGGTAAACCCCAACAAGGATTTTATATCAAAAAAGAAGACACACTTGATTTCCTTTTTTCAACCTTTTTTGGGGGATTTTTACTGGCAACCAGTTACAGACTAATTCTTGGTGGTCCACCATTTTTTATAATTTTCATCGGGATTTTAATTGCACCTTTTGGTATCTATATGATGATTGGAAAATATTTTTTTCAGAAATGGCAGCGAAAAAAGATTTTTTATGCTGTCACAAACCAACGCATAATTATCAAATACGGGATTGATACTCAAAATACCAAAACAATCCTAATCAAAGAGCTAAGTGATATCAATGTAAATATTCGCAAAAACGGTAAAGGTGTAATCGCTTTTGGCACTACATTAGGAATTCAGATTAGGTATCGTCGATATGGAGATGATTACATCGAACGAACAAAGTTTGCTCCTACATTTGAAATGATTGATGATGTCCAAAATGTATACAATTTGATCAAGAAACTGCAATGGAAAAAGATCAATGACTCGTAACTAATAATCTCTTGAAATCAAAAAATGTATTGTAAATAGCATTATTGTTGCGAAATAGCAAACCCCCGGAATCAAAGAATAGACTCCAGGTGTTCAATTAAAAGTAAGGTATATTTGACCTCATGAATATGGAGATTTCAAAACAAACACGAATTCTGATGGTTTTATCTCTACTTGGCATGGGACTG
>Ga0351909_1145_pt1 | contig 21881 bp, 17 predicted proteins | sample TotcelHT113001L4_FD_206864 | JGI IMG/M metagenome (GOLD analysis project Ga0351909, IMG submission 206864) | Enriched cells from coal bed in the Powder River Basin, Montana, United States - Total cells T11 rep1 HSBNCT.T11.300.1.L4 ... | reverse complement strand
GCGAGAGAGGTTTGACCATCAGGAGGAATCCGATGGAAAAGCTCGATTGTTCGCCAGTTCCGCCGACGAACTGCGACAAGAGAACACACACATTACGGAGGGTATCTATCTTGATTACAGGAACTTCAGTTCAATTGCGGTCGAATGGCTCGACCCCCATTCGAGTTTTGATGGCCGATCCCGATGAGTCGCTCGCCCCGGTGTATCGAGAGCCTCTTTCGCGAGAGGGGTTTGAACTGGGGACGGCACTAAACGGGTTGGAGTGCGTCGCTCGACTGCGCGAGTGCGTGCCGGACGTGCTCGTGCTTGAACCACACATGCCGTGGGGTGGAGGCGACGGAGTTCTCGCACTGATGGGCGAGTTTCCCCATCTCGCGACTGTTCCCGTGATGATCCTTACGTCGTGCCGCGATCCTCATATCTTGAACCGCGTCGCACGCTTTTGGATAAGCGATTATCACCTCAAACCGCTGTCACCCGATCGGCTGATGGAGAGGCTCCGCAGCGTGCTCAATCATCCCAGACTGCGTTTCACTTTGGCGGAACAAGCTGGTTGTCTGGAATGAAAGGAACGGGCCGCAGGCTCCGCGAGTGCGCCCGGGCTGGTACCAGAAGCTTTTTCGTTCAACGTGTGGCATGCGCTCGCCACACATCGCCCTTGGGAGGCAGCAACCGCGTTCGCCGCCGGGCCTACGCCCTCTCGTGCGTCTGGCGTCGTCAACAGGCAGACGGCAAGTTTCGCTCCCCTCCCGTTAACACTGACAGCGGAGAAATATTATGAGCCTGGCTCATTTGTTTACTCAAGCGCTGGCCTTAAATTTCGTGTTGCCCCTGGTCTTCCCCGTTCCGAGCCGTAAGATAATGATGGTTGGGAGTCGCCGGAGCAAATAGGCTGGCGGCCCCGCGAAAGAATGAATAGTTTCGGATGACTAGTTGAGGGGCAATCCGGCTGTGCTGGGAGGCCCGATGACGAGTAAACCGACGTGAGCCAACACCCTCGGGTGTTGGAACATGTCGGTTTTTTTTTGCGCTTGGTGGTACCCTTTTCACGAGGCGCTAATCACTACGGGAAATGGCACGATCTTTTATTAGAGGAGACACAAATGGAAACGAAACAACGCATCGACACACCCGAGCGGAATCCTGATCCGATTACCAAAGCACCGGGATCGCACCCCGTCGGAACCGGAGTTGGAGCGGCCGCCGGCGGTGTTGCGGCAATGGGAGCAGCCGTTGCCGCCGGCGCGGCGGTGGGAACCGCGGTCGGTCCGGTGGGCACTGCGATTGGGGCCGCCGTAGGCGCTGTCGCGGGTGGCCTGATCGGCAAGGGGGTTGCAGAACAGGTCAACCCCACCGTCGAGGAAACATACTGGCGGGAGAATTATGCGAGCCGACCCTACGTCACCGAAGGCGCGTCACGCGAGGACTTTGAACCCGCCTATCGGTACGGGTGGGAGTCTCACGAACGGTATCCGGACAAGAGCTTCGACGACGTGGAATTGGACCTTGAACGTGATTGGGACCAAGAGAGGGGCGCATCCCGCTTGGCGTGGCAGGACGCCAAACCCGCTTCCCGTGACGCGTGGGAGCGGGTCGAGGCGGGTGGCACCCGTGCATGTAACGCAGGAGGCTGCTGCGACATGTCGGATACGGACAGTGATGAAGAGGAAGAAGCCGCGGAGTACGCACGTTCGGTGCGCTGACACGGAGGACGACAATCGTCCGGTGATTGTCGAGCGGAGACGACGGAACCCGTCAGCAAGCGTGCAGTGTATTCCCTTGGGAGACCTTGGTTCAGTTCATCCACGGATGGCTAACCTCGCGATCGACACTGACCTAGCAACCTGACGAGGTGCATCCGCGCGTCGAAGCGTCAGGAGGAATCGTGTGCCGGTCGCGTTCGGCTTCGTTTCGAGGCAACGATCCGACGGCATGCAAACGGAGGACCAAACGAACCATTAACCCGGAAGGGCTCGTGGAGAACGGAGACACGTTGTTTTCGTAAACGGTCCGCAAACTTTTGTAATGGGAGAACAAGGACGATGAACTATCGAAATCTTTTGATGACAGCGATTTCTGTCGCTCTGGTCGCCGCAAACGCGGTTTCCTACGCGGCGCAGGATGGGAAGCGGTGGACGCACCTCGGTGAAGTCAGCAGCGTCACCGGCGACCAGCTTGTCATGACGCAACCGCAGGGCCAGGAGCGGACCTTCACGGTGACGGCCGACGCCAAGGTGACGCTGGACAGGCGGACCATCGTGGCAGCCGATCTGAAGCCGGGAACAAAGATTCGTGTAACAACCACGAAGGATGACCAGAACGCGGTGAGCCGGATCGAAGCGATCGACAAGCGTTCGGACTTTGCGGACAGCTTTCGCGACGGCAACCTGGTCAGCATCACCGGCAACCAATTGGTCATGGCGAGTAGGCAGGGCCGGGAGCATTCCCACACGTTAGCGGCCGACGCGGCGCTGATCCTGGACGGGAAGGCCTGCGAGGCGGCCGATCTGAAGCCGGGGATGGAGATTCGCGCGACGACCGAGGGCGCCGACCAAAGCGTGGTCAACCGGGTCGAAGCGTTCGACAAGACGGCGCATGTCGCCAAGACGGCGAACGTCACGAAAAACCATCACGACGGCAAAGTCGTTCGCTTTACCGACAACCGGCTGGTCATGACGGACCTGCAGGGCCAGGAACACTCCCACACGTTGATGGCCAACGCCAAGTTGACCCTGGACGGGAAGGTTTGCGAGGCGGCCGATCTGAAGCCGGGCACGAAAATTCGCGTGACGACTCGTGGCGCCGACCGAAGCGTGGCGAACCGGATCGAAGGGATCGACAAGAATCCGGACTTCGCGAGCAGCATTCGCGAAGGCGGACTCTTTGGCGGCACCGACAACCAGTTGGTGCAGCCGCGGACGAACGTTCGCATGGCGACCGAGGGTACCAACCAGAACGTGACAGACCGCAGCGATGCGATTGACCAAAGGTCGGACGCTGCCAGCACCCAACAGGACGGGGCGCACGTCGCGAACACGGCGAACGTCATGAAAAACCATCACGACGGCAAAGTCGTTCGCTTTACCGACAACCGGCTGGTCATGACGGACCTGCAGGGCCAGGAACACTCCCACACGTTGATGGCCAACGCCAAGTTGACCCTGGACGGGAAGGTTTGCGAGGCGGCCGATCTGAAGCCGGGCACGAAAATTCGCGTGACGACTCGTGGCGCCGACCGAAGCGTGGCGAACCGGATCGAAGGGATCGACAAGAATCCGGACTTCGCGAGCAGCATTCGCGAAGGCGGACTCTTTGGCGGCACCGACAACCAGTTGGTGCAGCCGCGGACGAACGTTCGCATGGCGACCGAGGGTACCAACCAGAACGTGACAGACCGCAGCGATGCGATTGACCAAAGGTCGGACGCTGCCAGCACCCAACAGGACGGCAAACTCGTCAGCATCACGCGCGACCGCCTGGTAATGACGGGCGCGCGGGGCAACGCAGAGCGCACTTGCACTCTGGCGACGGACGTTCGGGTCACCTGCGACGGCAGAACCTGCAAGTCCGAGGACTTGAAGGCAGGAATGCGGATCCGCGTGACTTCGGAGAGCGAGGCTCCGCACAAGACGATCCGGATCGAGGCGCTCGACAAGAATATCGAGTTCGCCAGCCTGTAGATACCAGGCAGCCAACGACAAGTTGCAGCAAAACGCCGGGTGCTGGTTTCTGACCAGTACCCGGCTGGCTGTATTCCCGCGGGTTCGGTACGCGATCGAGCGGACGCTGTTGGCCCGGGTGCGCACCGGGTTGGTCCTGATGGGATCAGGGCGACCGGAGGAAATTGGCTTACCCATCGTAACCCGCAGCGTCAGCGAGGGACGGGCCCATTGCCGCATCACCTCGCTTACGTTTACCTTGTCTTTCTCGGTCACTAGGCCTCAATCCGACTACCGCCGACGAAGTGCTCGATCGGCTGGATAGCGTACCGCGAGTCTGGTAGGATGGGCCGTGTGTGCTGGCTTCTCTGCAATACAAGAATACGAGCATCGCATGAAGCTGACCGTCCCCGCCAACTACGATCTGGAACTCGTGCCGGCCCTCGCCCAGTATCCGGTGGCCGAGGTCTACGGCAAGTTGCCGGGCGATCTTGTGGGCGGCGGTCGGCCCAGTTACATGGGAACGCCGCTGACCAAGACGGACCTGGGGCTCTATGCGGCCGCGCTGCAGAAGCAGGGGATTGCCTTCAATTACCTGCTCAACAGCTCGTGCCAGGGAAATCGCGAGTGGACGCGCTCGTGGCAGAAGCGTTTCATGAGGCTGCTCGATAGGCTGGGCAATCTCGGCATCCGGCACGTGACGGTCTCCACGCCATTCCTGCTAGAGGCCATCAAGGCCCGCCGCCCCGAATTCACGGTCAAGGTGGGCATCTACGCCCAGGTAGATACCCCGCGACGGGCCAAATTCTGGGAAGACTTGGGGGCCGACGCGATCAATCTGGAAAGCTTCTCGATCAATCGTGACTTCAGCCGCTTGGCGGCCATTCGCGCTGCCGTGCGTTGCGATCTGCAACTGATCGCCAACCACTGCTGCCTGCCCAACTGTGCCCTGCAAAGTTATCACCAGAACGGCTTCGCCCACAGTTCCGACGGCTCCCACACCCTATTTATCGACTATTGTTTCCTGCGTTGCTCGCAGCTGCGGCTGGAGGATCCCTCGCTGTTCGTCAAGTCCGCCTGGATCCGGCCCGAGGATCTTTCGCGGTACGAAGCGCTGGGCTATACCACCTTCAAGCTGATCGAACGGGGGATGCCCTCGGCCGAGTTACTCAAACGGGTGGCGGCGTACAGTGCGCGGCGGTTCGACGGCAACCTGGCCGAACTGCTCTTGCCGTATTGCTTCGAGCAGCCGGTTCGCCGGTCGCGGTTCTGGATCCTGCGGTATTTCTTCAAACCCTTTCAGTTAGCACCCCACAAGCTCTGGCGTCTGCTCGAATTGGTCCGCAGCCAGGGAATGCTGTTTCCCAAACAGCAGCTTCCCATCCAGATCCACGCGGCAGAGATTCCCGGCGGTTTCCTGGACGCGTTCGAGGACCGCGATTGTGCCGCGACCGACTGCGGTTCCTGCGGCTACTGTGAGACGATCAGTCGGCAGGCCGTCCGCATCGAGCCCGAGTTTCGCCGCACGTCATTGGAGCAGTTCCGCGCCCTCCAGAGTGCGATGACAACCGGCCGGCTCTGGTGACGGGCAGGAGCGCTACTCCAGCAGCGCCGCCTCGGCCACCAATCCCGGTCCGAATCCCAAGGCCAGGCAGGGCCGCCGGGCCCCTTGTTGCTGCAGGCGTTGGAGGATGAACAGCACTGTCGGCGAAGACATGTTGCCACACTCGGCCAGGATCTCTGCCGAGGTCGCGAGGGTTTCTTCCGACAGTCCTAGCGACTTGGCGACGCTGGTCAAGATCCGCGGCCCCCCCGGATGCACGGCCCACGAGTTGAGATCCTCCAAACGACGTCCTAGAGAAGCCAACCAGGCCTCCAGCCAGGGCCGCAGGTGCGCGCCGATCAAGTCGGGTACTCGCGGCGAAAGGGTCATCTGAAACCCGTGATTGCCGATCCGCCAGGTCATGCCGTCCTCGGCGTCCGGCATCAGGTTGGAGCCGGCGGCCACCATGCGCCAGGCCTCGTCGTCGCTGGTTGCCGATCTGCCGACCAGCGCGGCGGCACCATCGGCGAACAGAGCATTGGCCACCAGGGTGTCGGGGTCGCAGCCATACTGGAAATGCAAACTGCAGAGTTCTACGGCACACACCAGCACGACGGCCGCCGGATCGGCATCGACCCAAGCTTGTGCTGCGCGCAGGGCGTTCGGGGGAAGGTCAGTTGAGCGTGTCCATTCGAGCAGCATGCGGCAGGGCCAACGCCGTGAGACTTTGAAGCCAACCAGTCCGGCGGCCCGGGCCAGATCCCGGGCTTCCTCCAGCGTAAAGGCGGCGCGCACCGAGCGAGGTCCGTCGACCCAGACCACGGATGACGTGGTCAACACCCGGGTGGCAAAATAGACCGCCAGCAGTCCCAGGCGGCTCCGCGCCAGATCATTGACCAGTACCAGATGCCGGGTGGCGGCCGCCATCTTGGCCAACAGCGTGACCGCTTCGGCGCCGTCCAGGTGGTGGAGAAACAGCGAACAGACCACGACGTCGAAATTGCGGGGCAGTTCGTCGTCCAAGGCATTCAGTTCGACAAACCGCACTGCCGCGCCTGCGCGCTGGGCACGGGTCCGCGCGAACTCGACAGCCCGAGGGCTCACGTCGACGCCACAGATCTCCAGGTCCAGGCCGACCCGTCGCGCGCGGCGCCATAGGCCCAGGGGAACGTCCCCGCCGCCGGTGGCCAAGTCGAGAACCGAGAGCGGACGCCCGAGTCGGGAGCCTAATTCGGCGATGGGCGACCAAACCAGCCCCACGCTGCCGCTGAGCCAGTTGAGCCGGGCCAATCCCGTCAACGCCTGCTGATGCAGACGCTGATCCAGGTCGGGCCGGTCCATGACTTCCGATTCCCGGACACGGTCTGCAACATGGCCGATTTGCTGCATGGAAATGCGTCTTTGCCCAGGCCTCGAGTCGCCTCAAGTCACAAAGTCACACTCTGGCGGGTCTATTCTGTACGCTCACACAGGCCAATGCCGAGACCCGCTGACACGTAGGATAACGTCCAGTCCAAAATACGACAATAGATGTAGGTTCTTGCGGGCCCTGGTCGGCTGATTCGCGACTTTCTGAAAGCCGGACGCAGCCTTGCCAGAAAGCATCGCGAAGGGGCCGCCGTGGGCGCTGTCGCGGGTGGCCTGGCCGGCAAGGGGTTGCAGAGCAGGTCAACCCCACCGTCGAGGAAACCTATTAGCGGGAGAATTATGCGAGCCTCCCCTACATCACCGAAGGCGATTCTGTTTCATCCGTGGCTCGAGACAGCCAGCAGCGTGGGTCTCAAGCGGCGTCACGCCTCCAGCCAGCGCGCGGCCGATCCGACGCTGGGGCCGTGTCCGAGACGCCTGTAACAGCCACAGTGACCCGCCGCCGAACAAGAAGGCCAGCGCCGTGCCGCCCGGGTTCATGGCCACCATCCCCGGAAAAACCGTTTTAAGGGTTTCCATGTCCAGCAGCCAGCCGATCAAGACCAGGCAGCTCAGGACGATCACGGCCAAGGCGGCGGCCTGCGACGAGAATTGAAAGCGTTTGATCCAATGCGGTTCGATGAGCATGTTCAACCTTCCACCTGCTCGTGGAGTTCCCCGGCGAGTTTCGTGTCGGGAATGCGCATGGCGCTAGTGTACTGCGGATCTCCGATTTCGTCACCACGTCGCGACCGCATTGACGTCAATTCCGTACGATCAGCTCCCGCGTGTGGTCTCTTCGAAAAGTTCAGCCTTCACCAAACGGTCACCTGTTCAGTGCTGCCGGATCGGGCAAGGGAACGTTGGGCAAGGGAACGTTGGGCAGGGGAACGTTGGGCAGGGGAATTCGTCGCGGAGCGACCTCGTGAACGCGTGCTGTGGGTTTCAACCCGCGGCACGCGTTTCCCCGAGATGCCTTCGTCGCGTAGCGACGGCTGACTGGCCGAAGGTGAACGAACGTATCCCTGTTCCGTTGCGCCCGTTTCCGTGGTGGCCCGATGCCGCGTTTGCCTCGATTAGGGTCCACTTCCCGCTTCAGACCAGGGGGCGAAGGGCCGTCGGAATCGGCGACAACGGTTCTGGATTCCTACTGGAAGCGAGGCGTTTCGGACAAGGCAAAGAGGACCACTTCTTCGCCAGTCATGGTACTGATGTCATGGTGCATGGCTAACACTTTAACGCCCGTGACCTCGTAAATGATCGATTCCAACATCGGGCGCGCCAACTCCAGCAGGTGGATCCGTACTTGCTTGACAAGATCCCTGCCTTTCTCCGGCGACAACGATTGAGCCAGTGTCCGTTCGGCTACCGTCAACACGCCGAGCAGGCGGACGATCAGTAGATCTTTGATGATGTGGACGTGAATTTCCTTCGCCCGCCATCCCAAGTAATCCTCTCGGAAGCGAATAAACCCCTCACAGATGGCTGCTTCGCTTTCTGCTTGAGTCAACGCTTTTGATTTGCGCTCGTTCCTGATTCGCCGCGCTTCGCGAATCGACAATCCTTGCTCCGGTCCGAGCTGCGAGCGTTTTCTTGCCGGTTCTGCTGTTGGGCCCGCAGCGCAGACGGCGGGAACGACGCTGGCTAAGACCGCTTTGATTTCTTTCAGCGCAGCGGGCTTGAACAGGACCATGTCGAACCCGGATTTGATGGCCAACGTTTTGTGTCCCTGGTCGGCATGGCCGGTGACGGCCACGATTTTCGTGTTGGCAAAGGCGGGCATCTGGCGAAAGCTGGTCGCGAGACGACAACCGTCCACGTCGGGCATTGCCAAATCGAGCAACATCAGATGAGGTTGAAACACGGTCGCCACGTTCAGGGCCTGCATCCCGCCGTAGGTCACATGCACTTGGTTGCCAAGCTCCTCCAGCAACAGCCCCAGTGAGTCCGCACCGTCTCGGTCGTCATCAACCACGAGAACCCGAAGCATGTTTTGTACCTTCGCCACGTTGTTCGTTCCTTTTGCAAGCATCGGAGTCGTCAAGTCGCCTTCTCCGCGGCGGCTGTCAAGATCTCTCGCACCTTTCGGAAATCGGCAGGCTTGACCAAGTGGTGATCGAAGCCCGCTTGCCGCGCACGCTGCCGGTCTGCCTCCCGTTCATATCCCGTAATGGCAACCAGCACGGTGTCGTGGAGTGCCGGCTCCTGGCGGACCCGCTTCGCGACCTCATAGCCATCCCACTCCGGCAGGCTGATGTCCAACAGGATCACGTCGGGCCGCTCGTCGAGTGCCGCTGCCAGCGCCGCCGGGCCGGTGTGAGCCATGTATGCCCGATGTCCGCATTCCCGCACCAGCAGTTGCAGGATCTTTGCCGCATCCAAGTTATCATCCACGACCAGTACCCGCAAGGTTCGCCGTGGCGGCGCGGCGGTTCCGATCGGGGCCGGTTGCGCCGCGCGCGCGAGCGTCTCCGGCGGATGCACCGCCAGACGCACGACGAACTCGCTGCCTTGCCCCAGCGTACTGGAAACGGTCACGGTTCCCCCGTGCAGTTCCACCAGCCGTTTGACCAGCGCCAATCCGATCCCCAACCCGCCTTGCGAGCGGTCGGCTGACCGTTCCGCCTTGGCGAACAAATCGAAGACGTGGGGCAGGAAAGCGGGAGCGATGCCGAGCCCCGTGTCCCGCACGCGCAGCACCGCGGTGTCGCCCTCTTGTTGAACGGAGAGCTCGATGCGACCGCCCTCGTTCGTATACTTGGCGGCGTTGCTCAGCAGGTTCGTCACGACTTGCACCAACCGCGAGGCGTCGGCGTCCAGCCAGACCGGGGCCGGCGGCAGCGACACCGTGAGTTCCTGGTGGTGCTGGTCGATCAGGGGACGAGCCGTCTCGACCGCGCGCTGGACGATGTCGCTCACGGCAACCGGCTCTCGGCACAACTGAATCCTGCCGGTGGCCGTGCGGACGACATCCAACAGGTCGTTCACCAGATGCGTCAACTGTCGCACTTGGCGCTCGATGATGGCTCGGGCCTTTTGCTGAACGGCGTTCTCGTCGTTCTGGAGTTGAAGCAGTTGCACGGCGTTCAGGATGGGGGCCAGAGGGTTGCGAAGCTCATGGCTCAGCATGGCCAGGAATTCATCTTTGCGGCGGTTCAGATCGGCCAACTGCTGCTCCGCCTGTTTGCGTGCGTCGATGTCGCTCACCACCACTCGCCAGACGGAATCGCCATTTTCGTCGTCTCGGGCCACGACCGACTCCAAGCGAGCCCAAAAGGGGTCGGCGTCCGCGCGCAACATGCGAATCTCGCACTCCTGGGGCGTATCCGTTTCCAGCGACTGCCGGCGGTGCCGGTAGTAGACGTCCTGGTCTTCGGGAAAGATGTAGCGGGAGATGGGCTGATGGATCAGATCGCGTCTTGCCAAGCCCAGCAAATCGGCCCCCGCAAGATTCGCCTCCAGGATCAGCCCCTGTTCGCCAAGGCTGAAATAGCCCACCGGCGCCAGATCGTACAGGTCGAAGTACCGCGCCCGCGAGGCTTCGAGTTCGCCTTGGGCCCGGCGCAGTTCCTCGTTCTGCAGCTCCAGCTCGATCTGATGTACCTGCAGTTCGTGGATCAGCCGCCCCGCTTCCTCCGCCGATGGCGTTTCCGGCAATCGAGCCTGGATGGCTCGGGCCCTTTCCTCCGCGAGCCGACGCAAGTCGGAAGGTGCGGTTGGATGACGTGTTGCTTCCGTCATGGTCTCGTTTCTCCCTCGCGACGATTCAGGCATCATTCACGTCCTGTTGGCGTTTCGTCCGCTCCGTCGTCACCAAAGCATACACTTCGCCCGTCGCATTCACCAGGGCGGTGGCAGTCAGCCACGCGTCCACCGTTCGTCCCTCTTTCGCGATCCGCTGCGTGCGACAGGGCTCCAGCACTTCGGCCCGGGCGAGTTGCTTGACCATCGCCAGCGATTGCTCGCGCTGGTCCTCGGGAACCAGATCGCGGATGTTCATCGCCAAGGCCTCGGCTTCGCTCCAGCCGTACATCCGCTGGGCCCCGGGATTCCAGACCAGGATGCGGCCCTGCAAGTCCTGCACCAGGACGGCATCGTGGGCGTCACGGACCACCGCGGCCATGCAACGCAGGGCCTCGGATTCCCGCAACACGGCCTGCGCGGCCTTCAGCTCGGTCATCTCGGTAAAGGTGATCACCGCGCCTTCGATCACGTTTTCCTGGGTGCGATAGGGGCGGATCCGCAGCAGATACCACGCACCCGAGTTGGTCCGCACTTCCACCTCGATGGGCACCAAGGTCTCCAGCACCGTCCGCACGTCCTCGACCAGACGGTCATAGTCCGCGAGGTTCGAGACGATGTGGCCCACCGGCCGGCCCACGTCGGTCAGGATCAGGTTGATCACCTGGGTGACGGCCGGGGTGAATCGCTGGATGCGCAGCTGATGGTCCACAAAGACAGTGCCGATGCCCGTGCCGGCCAACAGATTGTTCATGTCGTTGTTGGCCCGCGATAGATCGACCACCTTGGCCTGCAGCTCGGCGTTGACCGTGGCCAGTTCCTCGTTGACCGACTGCAGCTCCTCCTTGGAGGTTTCCAGTTCCTCGTTGGTGGACTGCAATTCCTCGTTGATCGACTGCATCTCCTCGTTGGAAGATTTCAGTTCCTCGTTCGTGGTTTCCAGCTCTTCGTTGGTGGTTTGGAGGAATTCCTCCTTGGCGTGCAATTCCTTCTTGAGCGCCGCGATCCGCGCGTCGCTGTCCGTGGTCACCTGGCCTGCGTCTTGGGTGGCCTCCGCGGCGGCGGAAATTTCGGGCGTCTGCTCTGCCGCTTCCGCGAACGTGACCAGCAGCAGCGTCGGTTCGGCGGCTGCGGCAGAACCCGCCTCCACGGGCTGGACCACGAGATCGACCCTCGTGAAATCGCCGTTCGTCTTGACCCGCAGGCCCAGGTGACGCACCGGCTGTTGGCTGGCCACGGCCTTGTGCAGCGCGGTGGTCAAATCGCGCCGCAGCCCGTCGCGGGCCATCTTCAAGATGTTCATGCAGGCCTCGCCCGGCGCCGGTTCCAGGTACAGACCGGTGCGGCCGTGGAGGTACAGGATGTCGCCAGACGGGTTGACCAACGCGCCGACCGGGGCGTATTGTTGCAGCAGTACCCGTTCCGTCAGTTCCCGCAGTGGGAGCTTGCTTTCGCCGGGAAACCTCTCGTGGGGCCGTGAAACGGCGCCGACCTCCAATTCTCGCGGGACATGCATGCCCACGGTCAGGCGGCGTGCGCCGGAACCGTCCCCTTTGCGCTGATACAGCTTCGCCTTGCGGTCCAGCGGGGCAAAAAGGTCCGCGAACTCGCCTACCGTTTCGGAGGTGCCCAGGAAGAGTGCGCCGCCCGGGTTCAGTGCATAGTGGAACAAGGGAATGAGCTTCTTCTGGAGATCCCCGCCCATGTAGATCAGGAGATTGCGGCAACTGATCAGATCGAGCTTGGAAAACGGCGGGTCCTTGATCACGTCATGCTCGGAAAAGACCAGGATGTCGCGGAGGGCTTTTTGGACGCGGTAGGCGCCGCCGTCCGGCCCCTGGCTGAAAAACCGCGTCAGTCGCTCCGGCGAAACGTCGGCGGCGATGCTGGCGGGATAAACGCCGGCCCGTGCCCGTTCGATCGCCTGCCGATCCAGGTCGGTGGCAAACAACTGCAGTTTGAAGCTCTGCTTCAACGCCTCCATCTGCTCCTGCAGCAGCATGGCCAGGGAATAGGCTTCCTCGCCGGTGGAACAGCCGGGAACCCACACGCGGATTGACGCGCCGGAGACCTTGCCAACAAAAAGCCGCGGGATGACTTGTTCCTGGAGCGCCGCAAACGCTTCCCCGTCGCGGAAGAAACTGGTCACGCCGATCAACAGGTCGCGAAACAGCGCCTCGACCTCGGCCGGATTCTGCTGCAAGTAGCGGATGTAGTCTCCCAACTGGGCGATCTGGTGGACGGCCATCCGCCGCTCGACGCGGCGGTTGACGGTGTTTTGCTTGTACTGCGAAAAATCGTGTCCGGTCTGGGCTCGCAGCAGAACGAAGATCTTCTTCAACGCAACTTCGTTTTTGGGAGGCGTTGGAGATGCCGGTCGAGGGGGCTTGCCGAATGCATGCGTGACGTAGGCGATCAGTTGCGCGGGCATCTCGGCCGGCGGCAGCACGAAGTCGACCAACCCGGTGGCGATCGCGCTGCGCGGCATGCCGTCGTGCTCGGTGGACTCGGGGTTCTGCGCCATCACCATGCCGCCCTCGCCCTTGACCGCCCGCAGCCCCAACGTGCCGTCGCTTCCGGTGCCCGAAAGCACGATGCAGATCGCCCGCTCGTGCTGGTCCTGGGCCAAGGATCGGAAAAAGAAGTCAATCGGCAGCCGCAGGCCTCGCGGTGCGGCCGGTTCCAGCAGCTGCAAGGTGCCATCCAAGAAAGCCATGTCCCGGTTGGGCGGAATGATGTAGGCACAGTTCGGTTCCACCGCCATCCCGTCCTCGACCTCGAAGACTTGCATTCTCGTGTAGCGTTTGACCAGATCCGCAAGCATGCTCTTGTGGTCCGGGGCCAGGTGCTGTACCAGGACAAAAGCCATGCCGCTGTCGGAATCGGTAGGCATGCCCGTGAAGAAGGCTTCAAACGCCGCCAATCCCCCGGCCGACGCCCCGATGCCCACGATGGGAAAGTGGCCGAGGCCGGGTTCTGCCGCCGCCGGCTCGCCGCTGCGGGCATCGTTGGGGGACATCGGTTCTGCGTTGCGCTCGGTTCTTTTGCGGGTCATGAATTTCTTCTCGATTCTTGGTGTTCGAGGAAGTCAGGGGAGGTTAAGGGTGGCGGGGAAGTGTAGGGACGGTTAAGGGTATCCGAGTAAGGAAGGCGGTTAAGGGTAGGGGAGGTAGGAAGGCGGCGGTTAAGGGTTAGATGTGGCGTATTAGTCATGGGTTGCGACCTTTGCGAGCGCGGTGAGCATGGCGGCGATACGGCGGAGTAGTTCGCGTCCTTGTTCTACTTGCAAGAGATCAGCGTCTCCGCTTGCGGTGGCGAGATCAACAAGTGACGCCGACTGAATGGTAGCCTTGTACGCCGTTTCATAAAACGTTGCCTGATTGGTGCGGGTGAAGCGGCCGTTGCCCTCGGCGATATTGAGGACGATGGAGGTGGTCGACTTGTCGAGCTTCGCTCGAAGATCTGCGCTGCAGGAGAACTTGATCAGCATCGACTCGAGCCAAGCAACGACCTGGACAGCGACTTGGTACACGTCCAAGTCCTCATGGTCCAAGAGACGGCCTTTCTTGGTGCGATACACGGGGTGCTGTTCGCGGACTCTGTTGACTGCGACTTTGCGCATGGCGATCAGCATGCAGACGACCTCTGCCAGCAGGCTCTTGCCTGGATAGACAGCCTCGTCCGCCAGCAAGCTCTTGGCCACAAGCACATCAAGGCAGGCTGCGCACTCCAGCGCGGAACCATTGGCATGTCCCAGGTAAACGATCCGCTCGTTCGGAAACCATGTGCCACCGGTATGGGCAATGTTCACCAGAATGCTCTCCGCCCCCCGATCCAAGTGGTCACATGCCGCAACTCGCCGCGGCAACCCGTTGAGCAAAGCACTGCGAACCGCCACAAAACGAATACCTTTCTGGTACACAATCAGCTTCTCATGCCCAAACGGCTGTGTCATAAAAACACCCCCTTCACCGCCCACCTTACTCGCCATCCTTACCCGGACACCCTTCACCGCCCACTTTGCTCGCCACCCTTACTCGGCCACCCTTAACCGTCCACTTTCCCCGCCCCTCTTCCCATTCCGCCCCCCTTTCCCGCCCCCCGTGATCCTCAAACCCGTTGGTCCGTAGCATTCCCGGACGAAACTTGTGACCGGGCGCCTATTGCCTCCCCTCGATCTTTTCCCAAAACTTGCCGCAGTTTCGCTGCCAAATCCTTCAGCGAAAAGGGTTTCTGAATAAAACACACTCCCGCGTCTAACACGCCATGATGGGCGATGACGTCGGCCGTGTAGCCGGACATGAACAGGCGTTTGAGGTCGGGATAGATGGACAGCAGGTTCCCGGCCAGGTCCCGGCCGTTCATTTCGGGCATGACCACGTCGGTCATGAGCATGTGAATCTCTCCGGCGTGTTCATGGGCCAGGCGGATGGCCTGGCCCGGGGTGGCGGCAGCCAAAACGGCATAGCCCAGTCTTTCGAGCATCATCGTGGCCATTTTCAGAATCGCCGGCTCGTCCTCCACCAGCAGGATGGTCTCGTGGCCCCGTTCCACCGGCAGGTCCAGCCCCTTCTCCGGCAAGTGCCCCGATTTGGCCGCGTGCCGGGGCAGATAGACCTTGAAGGTCGTCCCCTGGCCCGGCTCGCTGTAGACATTGATGAAGCCGTTGTTCTGCTTGACCATGCCGTAAATCGATGCCAGCCCCAGGCCGGTGCCCTTGCCCACTTCCTTGGTCGTGAAGAACGGCTCGAACAGATGCCCCAGGGTCTCCTGATCCATGCCGCAGCCGTTGTCGCTGACCGCCAGCAGCACGTACTCGCCGGGCACAAATCCGGCGTGATCAGCGCAATAGGCTTCGTCAAACGCGCCGACGTCCGTCTCGATGGTGATCTTGCCCACGTCCGCGATGGCGTCCCGGGCGTTGACGCACAGGTTGGCCAGGAGCTGGTCAATCTGGGAGGGGTCCACCCTGACCAGCCAAAGGTTCCTGCCGGGTTTCCAGACCAGATCGATGTCCTCGCCGATGAGCCGCCGCAGCATCTTGAGCATCCTGTCCACGGTCTCGTTCAGATCGAGCACCCTGGGCGCAATGGTCTGCTTGCGGGCAAAGGTTAACAGTTGCCGGGTCAGGTCCGCCGAGCGCTCGGCGGCCTTGCGGATTTCCCGCAGGGCGGCAAACAGTGACTGTGCCGTGTTCACCTGGTCCATGGCGATCTCCGTATAGCCGAGGATCACGGCCAGCATGTTGTTAAAGTCGTGGGCCACCCCGCCGGCCAACCGTCCCACGGATTCCATCTTCTGAGCCTGCACCAACTGCGACTGAAGTTTGATTTGTTCCTCCTCGGCCTGTTTGCGCATCAGCGCCGCACCGATGTGCGAAGCGATGCCTTCCAGGAGTTCGACCGTTTCGAGGGTGAAACGGCCTTTGCGCCGGTCGTTGAGTTGGAGCAGTCCCACAATCCGCTCTTTGTTCCGAATCGGCAACAGGGCCACGGAGGCATAGCCGTCATGGATGCATTGGTTGCGGGGATGCCGCCGGGGGGCCTGATCGGCCGGCAGGTCGAGCAGTGGGACGGAATCGTTTGTCCAGAAACTCCCGCCTCGCGTGAAGCGTGGGTTTGCCGGGTCGGTCTTGCCGGCAATGACCAGGCCGCACATGCATCCCAGGCAGACGTGGCCGTCTTTGTCCCGGCACACGCCGCCATCCTCGCCGCGTTCGATCAGCGTATTTTTTGTCCGCAGAAACTCTGCGGAGAAGCCGTCTTGGGCGTAATACGGAAAGTCCTCCCCGTCCTGCAGACGCAGGCCCACGGCATCGAACCCGGTACGGGTCTTCACCATGGCGATGACGCGCTGAATGGTATCCGACAAATCGCCCGGTTCGTTGAGTATCTGCAGGACGTCCACGCCCATTGCGCGATAGATTTCCGCCTGCTTGCGCTCGGTGATGTCCATATAGGTTCCGAGCACGCCGCTGATCTTGCCTTGCGAATCGAGCAGTGGCAGTTTACTCGTCAGCAGTGTGAGGGTCTCCCCGGTTGGGGTTGTCTGGGTTTCTTCGAAGAGCAGTTCGGCGCGACCGCTCTCGATGACCGCCCGGTCATCGGCGCGATACAATTCCGCCTGCTCGCGCCAGCCCATCTGGAAATCGTCTTTCCCGACCAAATCCTTCGGGTCGGCCATGCCCGCATCGCGCGCAAAGGAGGCGTTGCAGCCCAAATAGGCAAGTTGCGCGTCCTTCCAGAAGACCCGCATGGGTATCGCGTTGATAATCCCTTCGATCATCTGCGCGGACTCGCGCAGCTTTTCATCGGTCTGCGCGCGCGTAATGGCGATGCCGATGCTGGCGCCCAGCCCTTCCAGAAAGGTGATCTGATCCAACGTGAATTGATTCCGCCGATGATCGTTCAACTGGAGCAGGCCGATGGTCTCATCGCCCGCCCTCAGGGGAATCAAGGCCACCGATTCATAGCCTTCGCCATGGCATCGGTTGCGGGTGGGAGCCTGACGTTCCGCCGCCGTGGTGGAAGCCAGCAAGTCCGTGGTGCTGTTGGTCCAGAAACTGCCGGCCACCGTGAAGAAAGGCAGGGTGGGGTTGGTGCGACCATAGATGACGTTCCCGCACATGCACTCCAGCACCGGCAATCCCTGAGCGTTGCGTAGTATCCGGCCCGCCGCATCGCGAGCGCAGAGCTGATTCTCCAACTCCACAAAGTGACCGGGGAAACCATTGGTCTGGGTGTAGGGGAAATCCTCGCCCTCTTTCATCCGGATGCCGACCGCCTCGATCCCCGTCTGCTGTTTGAGTAGCAGCAATATGTCGCGGATAATGCTCTTGATGTTGTTGGGCCGGTTCAAAACGGTCAGCACGTCTTTCACCAGCAGTTCGCGCGCTTCCGCCCGCTTGCGCTCGGTGATATCGAAGCAATGTCCAATATATCCAATAAACTCATCACTACTGTTGAGATTTGGTGTACCCAGGTCCAGAATCATCCTGTATTCACCGCTTGCGTTGCGCAATCGGTATTCCATCTCGAAAGGCTCGCGCTTATCAAAAGCTGTAACATAGGTTTCAAGACATCTGTCGAAATCGTCGGGATGCACCCCTTCGGTCCAGCCATTTCCCATCTCCTGCTCCAGGGTGCGCCCCGTGAATTTGAGCCATGGGTCGTTGAAATAGTTACACAGTTTATCGGTTCCCGATGTCCATATTAGTACCGAACCTGCATTCGACAGGTTTCGGTATTGACATTCGCTCTCCCTCAGCGCCTCTTCAGCGCGTTTTCGCTCGGTGATGTCGCTGAGTACGACGCGGCAGGCGGGTGCGCCATCGGGGCCTGCGGTGGCGGTTGCATCCAGCCGCGCCCAGAGGGCCGAGCCGTCGAGTTTCACCAGGCGCAGCTCGCTCGTTTGGGGTTTACCGGTCTCGAAGAGCTGTTTGCGGTGCAGGTAGTAAAGGTCCTGGTCCGCTTTGAGAAGGAACCGGGTCAATGGCTGCCGGTCCAGCGCGTCGCGGTTCACACCCAGCAGGTTGGCCGCGGTCAAGTTGGCCTCTTGGACCAGTCCCGTTTCGCTGACGACGAGATAGCCCACCGGTGCCAGATCGTAGAGGTCGAAGTAGCGTGCCCGGCTGGCGTCCAGCTCCACCTGGGCCTTGCGCAGCTCCTCGTTCTGCATCTCCAGTTCGATCTGGTGGACCTCTAGCTCGTGGACGAGGCGGGTGGTTTCCAACTCTGTCCTCGGTCCTCCGTCCTCCGTCCTCTGCCCCTTCAGCCGTTGTTCGGCTTGGCGACGCAGTTCGGCGGAAAAGGGGGGGGTGTCGTGTTTCATGTGCCTGCTCCTGGGGCGGGTTTGTCGGACCCGTCGGCCAGGTCCGACACCACCGCCAGGCGGGACAGCTCGGTGGCTTTCTTCAGCGCCTCCCGCGTTTGCACCATCTCCGTGACGTCCACAAAGGTGATCACCGCGCCCTCGATCACGTTGTCGACGGTGCGGGACGGCTGGATGCGCATGTTATACCACCCGCCGTCAGCCGCGGCCACCTCCGTCAAAGTGACCAGCAGCAGCGTCGGTTCGGCGGCGGCGAAAGAACCTGCTTCCACGGGTCGAGTGACATTGATTTGCCTTTGCGAACCGCCGAAAGTTTCTGCAAACACCGTTTTTCCGCGACATCGCGACCAGACGAGAGTCCAAACGAGCGACGGAACACGGGCTAGAATCTGTCCGACGATCCGATTGGAATGATACCAAACGCGACATCCAGGCGACACCCCCCTGGCGTAGATCACCGGTCACGGGTTCTGAACGGACTGCTTCGGCAAGCGCACGAGGAAGACCTCGTGCTTCGCACACCGGACGGGCGCGAATTCGTGCTGGCCGAGATCGAAGACTCCTGTCGGGGCTGCGACTAGCCAGCGTTACGGCAGGGATGACGCGGCGCGGATGGCAAGGCCGGCGCATGGATGGATGAGTGCCCCTTGTCTTCCTGCCCCTTGTCTTCCTCGTTGCGAGCCGTATAATAGAAGTTGTGAGGAAAGAATAGTCGTCGGATGACTAGCTGAAGGGCAACGCGGCTGTGCCGCGTGGCCTGTTAACGAGTAAACCGACGTGTGCGAATCCGCTTGCGTGTTCGCACACGTCGGTTTTTTGTTGCGCTTCGCGGCGACCGTGCAATGGTTGCCCGGAAGCGGCTGAAGGCTCTCTCTTTACTCAACTCTCGGTCCATTTGGGCAGCCTCACCAAACCGGGACAGGCAGCCCCACGTGCCGGGGATTTCCTGAACTTCAGCGCAAGTTAGCGGGAACCAGTCCCGGTTTTGTTAGCGTCTCAAAGTATTTCTAAACAGGAGTCTTTGCAATGTCTCGAAAACGATTGTTCTTGGCCGCGTTCCTCGCGGCGTCCACTCTGATCCTCAGCACCGCGGATGCTCAGATCCGCGCCGTTCGAGGTACTCGCAGCAACAGTGCTCGCGTCTACGGTACTCGCGTCTACAGTGCTCCCAACTACGCCACTCGCGGCTATGGAACCCGCGGCTACGGCGTCACGAGCTACGCTCCCCGTGCCTACAGCACCCGCAGCTACGGGACCGCTGGTTACGGTCCCCGTGCCTACAACACTGGCGGCTATGGCTACGCTCCCCGCAGCTATGGCGGCTATGGCTACGGATCCCGCGGCTATGGTTACGGATCCCGCGGCTATGGTTACGGATCTCGCGGCTATGGTAGCAGCTATGGCTACGGTCCTCGCAGCTATGGCGGTGTTAGCGTCTTCGGTTTTGGCATTGGCGGCTATTGAACGACAGCGATCGATACTCGCGACAAACAGGGCAAATTGGGGCAGGCGGGAAATTTTCTTGCACTGCTCTCCGCTTGGCAGCGTATAATGATAGCAGAGGAAGTGTTCTGGCGCATTGGATCGCCGCCTTCCATTTCGATCGTCGGATGACTAGATAGAGAACAATCCGGGTTTCCCGGGGGGTTCGTTGACGAGTAGGCCGGCGTGGTCGAATTCCTTCGGGTGTTCTGCCACGTCGGCTTTTTTCGTTTTGACCGCGGTGGTCCGGACGATCGGTTCTTTCCTGCGATCCGACGGAGATGAGAGGAGTCACGATCATGAACGGCACAACAGACGCGGTGAAATTTGGTTATCAGTGCCCGGTCTGCGGCAACGCCTTGCCGCACTTGGCAGCCTTGGCGCCGTTTGATGCTCCCTGCTGCGAGTGCGGTTGCTATTTGTGGTGTCGACGCCGAGACTCGACGGATGGTGTGGTGCTCGAGGCCGTCTCGGGGCGCGCACCGGAGCCGGGGGAGTTGATCGAGGTCATCCAGGCGCTTGCCCGGCAGGGCCCGCACGATCGCGTGACGGTCGACCTGTCCAAACTGGAAATGATCAACAGTTCGTTCCTGGCGGCACTCGTGGGGATGAAGAAGCGTCTTGGAGCGTCAGGATGCATGCTGGTCCTATGCGGATTAAACCCGATCGTTGCCGAGATCTTTGACCGGCTGCGACTGAACCGGCTGTTCGACATCGTGTCCAGCGAGGGACATCACGTGATGTGTGCTTGACGCAGCAGCCAAGGAGAGCGATGCCCACATGGTACGGCCGTTGTTTGCCGCGTTGGATCCGATGCTGTCGTTCTGGCCGTCAAGGCGATGTGGTTGCTGGTGGGCGGCGCGGCCGCGTCCGTCGCCGGAGCCGTGGGAATGATTCTTGGAGCAAAACGCGCGTAGCATGGTTTGCCCAAGTTGGTCACGAGTACCTCTTTATTTTCCTGAATCGCCGGCCGTAAATTTCGTTCAGCCCCTTGTCTTCGTCGTTCCGAGCCATAGGATGAATAACGTAACGAGTCGCCGGAACAACTGGGCTGGCGGCCCTGCGAAAGAATGAATCGTCTTCGGATGACTAGTTGAGGGGCAATCCGGCTGTGCTGGGAGGCCCGACGACGAGTAAACCGACGTGAGTCAACACCCTTGGGTGTTTGGACACGTCGGTTTTTTTTGCGATTGGTAGTACGCCTCTCACTGAGCGCTGATCTCGATAGGAAGTTGCACGACCTTTTTTTGAGGAGACACAGATGGAAACGAAACAACGTATCGACACACCCGAACGGAATCCTGATCCGATTACCAAAGCACCGGGCTCGCACCCCGTCGGAACTGGAGTCGGCGCGGCAGCGGGCGGTGCTGCCGGTATTGGAGCAGCCATTGCCACCGGCGCGGTGCTTGGAAGTGCGGTCGGTCCCGTGGGCACCGCGATTGGGGCCGCCGTGGGCGCTGTCGCGGGTGGTTTGGCCGGCAAGGGGGTTGCCGAGCAGGTCAACCCCACCGTCGAGGAAACCTATTGGCGGGAGAATTATACGAGCCGCCCCTACGTCATCGAAGGCGCGTCACGCGACGACTTTGCATCCGCGTATCGGTACGGGTGGGAGTCGCACGACCGCTATCCGGACAAGAGCTTCGACGACGTGGAAGTGGACCTCGAACGTGATTGGGAGCAAGAAAGAGGCGCATCCCGATTGGCCTGGGCGGACGCCAAGCCCGCTGCCCGCGACGCGTGGGATCGGGTCGAGGTGGCCGGTATCCGTGCATGTGACGCAGGGGGGTGCTGCGAGATGTCCGACACGGACATTGATGAAGAGGAAGAAACCTCGAAGTACGCACAGTCGGTGCGCTGAGGACGAAACGGAACGCTTCGTCCGCAATCGGCCGGGAGAATCGTTGCTTGTGTGTTTCGGAGTCGGTTTGATGGCGGGGGTCGTAATCGCGTTGTCGTTGCGTTCCCGCTAGCCAGTCGGGCAGAGACGCCGGACCCCGTCAGCGAACGATCAGTGTGTTCCCTTGGGAGACCTTGGTTCAGTCCATCCACGGATGGCTAACCTCGCGATAGACACTGACTTGGGAAGCCGACGAGGTATTTCCGCGCGTCGAAGCATCAGGAGGGATCGCGTGCCGGTCGCGTCTGCATCGTTTCGAGGCAGCGTTCCAAAGGCTCGCAAACAGAGGACCCAACGAACCACTAACCCGTGAGGGCTC
>Ga0351909_1127_pt1 | contig 24247 bp, 15 predicted proteins | sample TotcelHT113001L4_FD_206864 | JGI IMG/M metagenome (GOLD analysis project Ga0351909, IMG submission 206864) | Enriched cells from coal bed in the Powder River Basin, Montana, United States - Total cells T11 rep1 HSBNCT.T11.300.1.L4 ... | reverse complement strand
CGAGCTGCAGAAGAAGAAAAGCTTTCTGCTGAAATAAAAGAGACTGTTGAAGAACCGGTCGCAACGGAAGAAGTCGTCGACAAACTCGAGATCGCAGAAGAAGAACAAGAAACAGTTGCTGTAATCGATGAAGAACCAGAGACTTTGCCAGTCATTGATACGCTAGAAACTGTCTCTGAAGAAATTGCAGAAACCACTGAAGAATTGGTTACTGTGGAGACTGAAAAAGAAGCTGAAATTTCTCCAGAAGAAGAACTTACTTTTGATGAATTATTTGCATTGCAATCTACTAATATTGACATTCCTTTTGTAGAGGATGACGAAGAGGATCCAACTGGAGAAAAAGCAGGTAAGAAAAAAGATAAGAAAAAGAAACGCCACGTAAAAGTCGAGTATGATGATGAGGAAGATGTGTTAATCTACCGAAAGATTCATAAACGCGATGATGGATTGGATTGGGAATAATTAAATTTAGAAAAGCCTTTAAAGATGGTGAAGAAAGCAATAGGGAAACGACCAAAACATATACCACAACGAACCTGTGTCGGATGTCGGCAGGTGCAAGCCAAACGCACTTTAACACGCGTAGTCCGCACCGACACAGGAATCGTTATCGATCAGTCCAGTAAAATGGCCGGTCGAGGAGCCTATATTCATAATCTTCAATCTTGTTGGCAAGCAGCCATAAAAGGAAAACTTGCCAATGCCTTAAAAATAGAATTAAATGATGATGACCGGAAAAAACTACAAGAATTTATGCAGAATTTACCGGAAAGTGAACTCGAAGAAGAACAAAATGGATAAACAATGTAGTTGTTTTAGCTGAAACGAAGATACAACGGCTCGAACAGCGCACAACAATCCTTGGCTCGAAAAGAGTTCAGCACAAAAGTGCAAATTAGCGTTGGAGGTGCGAAATGAGCGAAAAATTAAAGACAATCGTTTTACCAAACAGTATTACTGTTCGCGAACTGGCTCAACAAATTGAAACCAGTCCGATTCAAGTTATTAAAGTTTTGATGGCAAATGGGGTAATGGCCAATATCAACCAACAAGTCGATTTTGATACTGCCGCAATCGTTGCTTCCGAACTTGGTTATGAAGCCATTGTTGAGACATACGAAGAAGAAGAAATAAAAGAAGTTGGCGAGATTCCAGTATGGCGTCAGATGATCATGGATGAAAATCCAAAAGAACTGGTAAGCCGTCCACCAGTTGTGACCATATTAGGACATGTTGATCATGGAAAGACCACTTTACTGGATGCAATCCGTCACACCAATGTGGCTGGTGGAGAAGCAGGTGGCATTACGCAACATATTGGAGCATATCAGGTTGAACACAAAGCTCAATTAATCACCTTCCTGGATACCCCAGGTCATGCTGCGTTCACAGCGATGCGATCGCGTGGTGCACAAGGCGCGGATATTGTTATTCTGGTTGTTGCTGCTGATGATGGTGTAATGCCACAGACGAAAGAAGCAATTGCACATGCAAAAGCTGCAAGAGTTCCTATTATTGTTGCCCTAAATAAAATAGATCGTCCAGACGCAAATCCCGATTTTGCAAAAAAACAATTGTCAGAAAATGGCCTCGTTCCCGATGACTGGGATGGCGACACCATGGTGGTTCCTGTCTCTGCAAAACTACGAACAGGGATTGAAGATTTATTGGAAGCAATACTATTGACTTCCGAAGGAATGACAATTAAAGCGAATCCAAATGGCAAAAAGATCGGTACGATTATTGAAGCTGAAATTGATCGGTCAAAAGGTGTCATGTCAACGCTATTGGTTCAAAATGGAACAGTAAACTCAGGTGATATCATCGTCGCTGGAAGTTCTTATGGTCGTATACGTGCCATGTTTGATTTTAAAAATAAACCAATCCGCAAAGCCGGACCATCAACCCCAATTTTGATCATGGGGATGAATGATGTTCCTCAAGCAGGGGATGTATTCCGAGTTGTGGGTTCCACCAAAGAAGCATTATCAATCGTGACAGCAAGAAAACAGGCATTCAAGGATTCCAGGTTTGCTGCTCCCAAAGCTACATTAGAAGAATTATTTACCCGTGTTCAATCCGGCGAAGAAAAAGAGCTTCGCTTAATTATTAAGGCAGATGTTCAGGGTTCATTGGAACCGATTATGAATTCGTTGAATGACCTGGCCAGCAAAGAAATCAGTATCAATATCCTGCATGCCGAAACTGGAAATATCAGTGAAAATGATGTCATGTTAGCCAGTGCTTCAACAGCAATCATTGTAGGATTTAATGTGACAGCAGACACATCCGCGAAACGAATGGCTGAAACCGAAGGGGTTTCCATACGGATGTATCAAATCATTTATCGTTTGATAGAAGATGTTGAAAAGGCTTTAAAGGGCATGTTAGAACCTGAATATGTTGAAGTCGTCATTGGGAAAGCTGATGTCCTCGCTATTTTTAAAATCCAGAAAATTGGTGCTATCGCTGGCTGCAGAATAGCTGCTGGAGAATTTAAACGAAACGCAAAGGCAAAAGTAGTAAGAAATGAAGAAGTAATCTACGAAGGTGAAATAAACTCCTTGAAACATGAAAAAGATGATGTCCGGGAAGTCAGAACCGGTTTTGAGTGTGGTATTGGATTAAAGGGATTTTCGGAATTTCAAGTGGGAGACACAATTTTGTGTTACACAAGAGAACTTTCGACTGAAAATTAGAAAGCTAGGAGGAAAATGCCGTCAAAATTAAGATTAACTCGCATAGGTGACCGGATTCAACAAGAAATTTCAGAAATGCTCGTTCGCCAGGAATTACAGGATCCCCGCTTATTCGGGGTGACAATTACGGAAGTAAAAGTTGATCGCGAATTAGCATTTGCTTCGGTTTACGTATCAGCCCTCGAAGGTAGTGAAAGATCTAAAGAAATTCTAAAAGGATTTGAGAGTGCTAATAGTTACATTCGAAAACTCCTTGCTATGAGAATCGAACTACGTGCTTTCCCGAAATTAAGATTCTTTTGGGACCCAACACCTGAAAAAGCGGATAGAATTGAACAAATTCTCGCCACAATCCGGGTAGAAGAACCAGTTAATCCAGAAATCAATGCAGAGGATAAAAAAGAGGATGACACTTCCATCGAATAAGACGATTTCTAATCTTTTTGCGAACGCCCAGTCAATATTACTGGCTGCTCACATTCGTCCGGATGGAGATGCAATCGGATCCTTGCTTGGTTTAGGAAATGCTCTAATGGAATCAGGTAAGCAAGTTTTCTTAGCGTTAAGTGATGGAATTCCTTCAAATTTCCATTATTTACCCAATGCAAATCTTGTAAAAAAATCCATTCCTGAAAATATGGTTTTTGATTTAACGATCAGTTTGGATACATCAGATTTAGAGCGGTCAGGTGGAATTTTTGGCAATCGTGAGATCATTCTAAATATAGACCATCATATTACAAATCCTTTATACGGCAGATATAATTTCAATGATCCTGATGCCGTGGCAACTTGTGCCATTTTGGCTGAAAATCTAGAAAATTGGGGTTTAACAATCAACCCGGAGACAGCAACCTTATTAATGACTGGAATCATTACAGATACAATCGGATTTCGAACATCCAATATGACACCGAAAGCGATGAAAATAGCTGCAGATTTGTTCGAAAAAGGTGCAAATGTACCTGAAATCTATCATCAGGCATTAACAACCAAAAGTTTTGAACAACTGGTTTATTGGGGATATGCATTAAAAAGTTTAAAAAGAATCAATAATTTGGCTTGGACAACATTATCACTTGAGGATCGAAAAGTTGCTGGATACAATGGAAATGATGATGCTGACATTAATGCAATTTTATCCAGTATCATTGATTGTGAAATAACCATTTTGTTTTTAGAACAAAATAATGGTCACGTAAAAGTATCCTGGCGTGGCAAACCAGGCAGAGATGTGGCTGCATTGGCTCAATCACTTGGTGGTGGAGGACATCCGGCTGCCTCAGGTGCTGATATCGAAGGTTCATTAGAAGAAGTACAAAACAAAGTCATCGAAAAAACCTTAAAAATAATGGAAGAGATAAAATAAATGAAGATCTTCGAAATTTCATCCTGTCCATTCCGGGGAGTAAAAAATGGAAATCGAAAATAAAAACCTTGTTAGTGGCGTTATTGTTATAGATAAACCAATCGGCATGACATCCCATGATGTTGTCCAGATTGTCAGAAAAGGAACAAATATCCGAAGGGCTGGTCATACTGGTACGTTAGACCCACGTGCTTCAGGTGTATTGGTCGTATTGGTAGGTCCTGCCGTTCGTTTGAGTGAGTATGTTTCAGCATCCGACAAACGGTACCAAGCTGTCATTCAACTTGGAATCTCCACCGATACCTATGATGCTGATGGACGTGTATTATCCACAACATCCGTCGATATCTCTGAAAAACAGTTTAACGATGTTCTTCAATCATTTGTTGGAGAAATTGAACAAGTTCCACCCCCCTACTCTTCAGTAAAAGTAAAAGGCAGGCATGCCTATGATATGGCACGCAATGGAGAAGAAGTAGAATTGGAACCACGCACAATCAACGTTTATAACCTTGAACTGCTGGAATGGGCACCACCAGAAGCTGTCATCGATGTTTATTGCTCTTCCGGCACATATGTACGCTCTTTAGCCCATGATTTAGGTGAAAAGTTAGGTTGTGGTGCTCACTTAATTGGTTTACGAAGAACCAAGTCTGGGCGTTTTACATTAAGAGATGCAGTTCCATTAAGAAAATTGAAAGAATCATTCGAAGAAGATACCTGGCAAAAATATATTATCCCTGCGGCCGAGGCTTTATCCGATTGGCCAGCTGTGCAATTATCAGTTGAACAATTAGATATTGTTCGGCATGGTAGACGCATTCCTGCAGAATCCAACACCGGGAAAATGGCTCGTGCAATAAGCGAAGAAGGCGAATTAATTGGATTGCTTGAATTAGATGCCGAAACAATGGAATGGCAGCCAAAAAAAGTTTTCTCTGCATAATTCATAATTGGAAAAACCAGGTTTATGAAACAAGTAGACTCCAATAAACCAATCACTAACCAGGTTGTTTATGCCACAATTGGAGCTTTTGATGGTGTTCATTTAGGACATCAACAATTAATCCGGTCAATGGTTATCCAGGCTAAGAATGATTCGGCAAAATCTGCAGTAATAACATTTCATCCTCATCCAGCAGTTTTATTACGCTCAATACCAATGCCTTTTTACATTACCAGCCCAACTGAAAAAAGTCAGCTGTTTTATGAATTAGGGGTTGATTATGTTGTAACGCTAACATTTGATAGCGAAATGGCAAGCCTTAGTCCGGAACAATTTATTGATCTTCTACTCCATCAATTACCTATTAAAAAAATATGGCTGGGGAAAGATTTTGCATTAGGAAAGAACAGGGCAGGAAATTTATCGGTTCTAAAGGAGATAGGAAAAATAAAAGGTTTTTCAATCGTTGAATGTCAACACTTGGAAAATGAAGGTGAAAAAATCTCTTCTTCAAAAATTCGTAATTGGATTCAATCAGGAGATTTTCGACAGACATTCAAAGCACTCAATCGATTTTATTCGATTGAAGGAGTCATTGCGCATGGCGATTCTCGAGGGAAACAAATCGGATATCCAACAGCCAATCTTGATGTATGGAATGGAAAACTTCTTCCTGGTTCAGGCGTGTATGCCACCTGGATTGAAGTCAACAATATTATTTATCCTTCAGTGACCAATGTCGGTGTACGACCGACATTTGAAAATCAAAACAAACCCCCCAGGATCGAAACTTACATTTTTCATTTTGATCAGGATATTTATCAGAATCAAGTAAAATTATATTTCGTTGAAAAGATTCGTCCTGAGTTTAAATTTAGTTCAGTTGATCAGTTGATCACTCAAATTCAAAGTGATGTAAAGCAAACAGAGGAGATTTTAAAGAATGTCACAAAACCGACAGGTTTATTTACTTGATCCACACCATTTAACCCCTGAAACAATTGCTGTAACCTTCGCCAAGACTTCCCGCTCCCCTCAGTCTTTTCAAGAAATTGCTGATGAGTTAACCGATGAAAAATCAGCAGAATTTCATGAAAAATGGGTTGTTGGTTACGGTCATGCCTCAGTTGCTGAACACGCTATACTCCATATCGCTGTAGAAAATGTATCCAGATTGGCAGTCGAATGTCTTGAAAGTAATCGACTTGCCTCATATACTGAAAAATCAACCAGATACCAGAAGTGGGAGGAAGATAGTTTTTATATTCCTGAGGAATTAAATTCTGAACCTGCCTTAAAAGCAGAATATATAAAAACAAATCTTTTATTATTCAGAACGTATCTGGAATCGCTTCCTGTGGTTCGCCAACAAATTGGTAAAAAAAATCCCAAACGACCTGATGAAAGTGAATCTGCCTGGGAAAGAAGAATTCGGTCCGATTATGTTGATGTTTGCAGGTTTTTGTTACCTGCTTCTGCTTTAGCCAATGTTGGCATGACGATCAATGCTCGTGCATTAGAACATGCCATACGTAAAATGCTTTCCCATCCCTTGGTAGAAGTCCAAACAATGGGAAAAGAAATTAAACAAGTTTCTCAAATTAACGTCCCTACTCTCGTAAAATATGCTGATTCCGTTCCTCATTGGATCAACGTCGCAAAGGTATTTCAAGTTGAAGCAGAAAACATCGAATTGGAAGAAGATTTTTCGAATTGGTGTAAATTAATTCATTATGATCAGAATACTGAGAAACTTGTCCTGGCGGGGTTGTTGGTCAAAAACAGTCAATTAAGTTTTACCCAGGCATACAAACACATCAATCAGTTAGTTCCAAATCAATTAGAGAATTTAGTGAGAAACGTTGTTGAAAATATGCAGCGATATGATATTCCAGCGAGAGAATTGGAATACGCAACGTTTACATTCGAAGTGCTGATCGACCAGGGTGCGTATTTTGAAATAAAAAGACACCGAATGATGACACAGACTACTCAACCAATTTCCACTTTATTGGGTTATGCAGTTCCACGATGTATGGTTGATGCTGGATTTGAAGCTGAATATCACAAGGCAATGCAAGCAGCACATAAAACTTACCAGCAGATTGCAGAATGGAATCCGCATGTGGCTGGTTATCTCGTACCAAATGGGTTCAACCGCAGGTTATTATTACGGGCTAATATGCGCAGTTTAGACCATTTAATTAATTTAAGATCCGCTCCAAATGCACATTTTTCAGTGAGACGATTAGCGCAAAGATTGAGTGAAGAAATTAAAAAAATAAATCCATTACTGGGTTATTGGATCAGAAAAAACGATAAAGAAAACTCAACTTCCGTAGAAGCAAAATTCTTTACCGAAACAGCCTGCTCCCCTGAAGCATAATTAATGTAACGGTTTTTTGCAATTCAGAAGAAGTTGGATTTCCCTGACTGTATCAGATTGAAGGCTGGTATCATACCAATTCCACATTTCATCTACTAATTTTTCCGACCAGGGTTTTAATCGAATTGCTCTATCTTCTTCTGATATTGTCTGATCATTTTTAATTGATTGGTATAAAGGATTCTCGCTCTTCCATTCATTTAATTTACGAAGGGCTGATTGTGGCTGTTCCGTCCAATGTCCACAATGTGAAAAATCTTCCTTCATCACCCAGCAAACCGGGATATTCTCGATTCCCTCATTCAGGAAAAAATTCGTAAGTTCGGGATTTTCACTTCTGATAAATATTTTCATGCTTAACCCAGGAACAGCTTCCACAATTTTTGCGATGATTGGCAGATTCATGAGGCAATCTTTACAGGATGGTTCAACCAATATCAGGAGCTTTCTTATAATGTCCATTGATTTCAGGCGTTGAAATTCTGCCGAAGTGATTCTGATATCATCAACTCTTTGAATCATTTCTTTTTGATAAACCTTCATCCTTTTGATGTAATCAGTGAGAGATAATCCATCATTCCATAATTGCTCTGTGATCATTAATAAACCTTCTTAATTTAAAGTATTTTATTTTCCAATCGGATTGATATGTGGTTTAAGAATTATCGATTTTTTATTGATAAATTTTTTATCAACCCAATTTTTGATTGTAATTTTAGTTCAACATTCACCAAACTAATTTTCATTACTGTCATTGTTCAGCGATTATGTCACCATAATTGTTCAACAGAAATGTCATCTTGAATTACAGATAATAATAAGTATAATCTCAACTATACCCCCAAGGAGGCAGGCTGGAATTTTTTCCAGTTTGCCTCAAATCATGAATTATCACAATTAACATGGGAAATCTCCTGTGGATTAGTTTTCGGATAATTTCTCCAGGGATGGTTGGGACTCGGTACCCTGGGCTTTAGATTCTGTTTGGACACGGAAATCTCTTTTACGGTTTGTTTTGTATCTGGAGCAAATAAAAGCTGATCAGGAGCAGGCACAAAAAATCCAACACGAATTGGAACGTCCGGGTGATGATGGTAGGTGGCTAATAGCTCACCTCTAAATTTAATTTGTAATCGTCCATCCAATTGTTGCCACACATCAACCCTGGCTTTGGCAAAGCTTGAGCGAATTCGACCCGGTTGAATTTGCAATTTGTTGTTGTTTAAAGAAATAGTATTGTCATTAGCCACCTTGCGTGTGTATTTGAAGCAAAAGAGATGATCGGGATTGAACGTATTATTCCACGGGACGAACTGGGAATCTTCTTGCTCAGGTTTGAATTGAAATTGATGATTGTATTTTGGAATGAACCATCTCAAAACCAGATTAGCCTCTTCCAGGGTGGTGGCATTTGCTTTTCTTAGGTCTTTAATCAAACGATCTTGTAAAGTACCCCATAAACGTTCAATTCTGCCTTTAGCCTGCGGGCTACGAGCTGCCTTCAATTCAATGCCTAAGTCTTTGAGAAGAGTTCCAAAGTAACTGGTGGATGTTTCTCTATCAGAAAAGTCTTCACCAGATGATCTTTTTAATCCCTGAAAAATGGTGTGCTGATCCGCGTAAATGGCTTGCGGAATGCCTTTGGTGAGACATATGTCCTTTAGCCCCAGGAAGTAACCGGCAGCGTCCTCTTGCTGCCTAAAAATGGCGCCCATAACTTCGTTGGTGGCATCGTCAATATAGGCAATTAATACAAGCTGTGGACCACGACCTTCCAACCAATCATGTTTACTGCCGTCTGTTTGTAATAACATTCCGGCTTGGATGACCCTCTTACGACGACTGCGATGCTTAGGTTGATGGTGCTTTCTGGGGCTCTTGTATCCATTTTCCCTGCGAATTCTTCGCACTGTTGAGCGCGATACCGTGATTCCCAAATCGTTCAGCTCATCAGTAAAATGACTATCGTTGTAATCTAGAAATTCCTTCTTTGCATAGTCAAGTATCGTTTGGCGAATTTCCTCCTTGATTTTGTTGTTGGGTTGCCGTCCTCGATTTCCATGAATTACGGCTAGCACACCCGCATTGCGATAACTTGATATGATCCTCCTCATTTGTCGAATTGATATATCCAATCGTCTTGCCCCCTCGATACCGGAAAGCTTGCCTTCAATAATTTGTTTTAAGATGTATTCTCTTTTTAATTCGTTCATTGTTAATGTCACTTTTTCCATATGGTGACATTTTCCCTGAACACTATCAGGGTGTCAAATTCGCTGAACAATCACAAAACTAATTTTCATTACTTGACATTATTGATTTTACCCTTATAATTTTTCAATAATCAAATATGTCCAAAAACGATGAAGAGGACGAGTAAGTAATGCCACGACGGTACAGAGAGCAACGAATGGTGAAAAGTTGCCCGACCAGCATTACCAAATGGACCTCAGAGTTGCAGGGTGAACAATTAATTAATTAGCCCGTGCCGGAGTTGCCACCGTTATCAGGGTAAAGGGTATCGCATCAGGCTGTACCCGAAAGAGTGAGGCTGGCTTTTATTCCTTTTGTTTCACAAAGGGAATTTTTGATTAAAGTCAACCTAAATGAGGTGGCACCACGGACTGAGCGTTCGTCCTCAAGCGGACGCTTTTTTTTGTTTAAAGACAAGCGTTCGCATCCATATTTATATTTATTGGAGGAACCCATGTCTACAACAACCCGTTTTATGCTAAGTGAAAATGATTTACCAAAATATTTTTACAACATAGCAGCCGATAGTCCAATAGGACCGACACCCGTCCTGCACCCGCAAACGAAAGAACCGGTTACACCAGACTTTCTGAGTGCGATTTTTCCGAATCCAATCATCGAGCAGGAAATGAGTAGTGATCGATATATAGAAATCCCGGAAGAAGTCCGGGAAATTTACAAATTATGGCGGCCAACGCCTTTGATTCGAGCTCTCCGCCTGGAGAAAGCATTAAATACACCTGCCCATATTTATTTTAAATATGAAGGGGTATCACCATCCGGGAGTCACAAATCGAATACTGCCGTTGCACAGGCTTATTACAATAAAATCTCAGGTACAAAAGCAATTACCACCGAAACAGGTGCAGGACAATGGGGATCCGCACTTAGTATGGCTTGCAATTTTTTTGATATGCAATTGGAGATCTATATGGTAAAGGTCTCTTATGAACAAAAACCAGCCCGAAGATACCTGATGGAGACATTTGGATCAAAGGTTTATGCCAGTCCCAGTAATAATACACAAACCGGCAGAAATATCCTGACACGAGACCCAGAAAACCAGGGTTCTTTGGGAATTGCAATTTCAGAGGCAGTCGAAATAGCGGCACTCTCAAACGGCAACAAAAAATATAGTCTCGGTTCAGTCTTAAATCACGTATTATTGCACCAAACAGTGATTGGCGAAGAAGCACTCAAACAAATGGATATGGCTGATGAATATCCGGACGTGGTAATCGGATGTGTCGGCGGTGGTTCTAATTTTTCCGGAATTGCTTTTCCCTTTCTTAGAGAAAATCTGAAGAATGGTCAACGAACAAGATTATTAGCAGTTGAGCCGATCTCAACTCCCTCATTAACGCGTGGGGTATATGATTTTGATTTTGGAGACACCGCACAAATGGCTCCGATTGTTAAGATGCATACATTAGGACATGATTTCATGCCGCCTGCTATTCACGCTGGTGGGTTACGTTATCATGGAATGGCTCCTCAATTGAGTGCACTGTATGACGCTGGATTGATTGAAGCAACTGCCTTAGGTCAAATCGAAGTGTTCGAAGCAGCCAGCTTATTTGCTCATACAGAAGGAATTATTCCCGCACCTGAATCCTCTCATGCAATTCGAGCTGCTATTAACGAAGCCATTGAAGCGAAAGAATTGGGAGAAAAAAGAGTCATATTATTTAATCTTTCAGGGCATGGACACTTTGATTTAACTGCATATCATGCGTATAACACCGGTAAATTAGAAAATTTCGAATATCCGGAGGAAGCTATTAAACTTATCAAGGACAATTTACCAGAAGTTAACATAGGTGCGTTCATTTAAATTTTTAATACCCGAAGCAGAATTGCTCTGAAATGGGCAATTCTGCTTATTGGGGAGATTCATTTTTTGCTACTGGAATAGTGAAATGAAATGATGTACCTTTTTGGAATACACTTTCAAACCATATCTGACCGCCTTGCATTTCAACCAGACTCCGTGTGATATTCAAACCAAGTCCCGTGCCAGAAGATTCCCGAATTTTTGGATTTTCTGACCGGAAGAATTTTTGAAAAATCATTTGTTGATCATCTTCAGAAATTCCAGCTCCATTATCATGAACAGAAATTTGAATAAAATTATCACTGATTGAGGGATCAGATAAATTCCCCATGACCTTCGCCACGATGGAAATCTCACCTTCATTTTGAGTGTATTTATGTGCATTACTGACAAGATTGGTCAAAATTTGGAGTAAACGGTTGGAATCACCCCATATTTTCGGTAAATCATCTAAAATATTGATATTTAAAATTTGGTGTTTTTCATCAATTTGTCGTTTCGTGGATCGAACGATTTCATTAAGGATATCTTTCAATTCAAGCGCTCGAGATTCTACCCGCATGCTGCCAGCTTCAATTTTTGAGAGGTCGTTCAAATCTGATACCAAAGTATTCATACGCTCCGTATTGTTCCTGATTATTGTTAGAAAACTTGCCTGGGCATCATTTATCGTACCCACTGCTCCGGCCACCAGTAGTTCCGTGTAACCTTTGATGGAAGTCATTGGATTCTTTAATTCATGTGCAACCAAAGACACAAATTCACTTTTCGCCTGATTCGCTGCCTGAACTTCTGAATAAAGTTGACTATTGATTAACGCAATGGATGCATGTTCACTCAAGCGCAAAAGAAATTTCATTTCATTTTCATCTTCAGTTTTTTCTCTAAACATCTCTATCATCATTAATGCGATGATATTTCCTTCCCGTTGGATTGGAACCACAACCTGGGTTTGTGCCTGGGGATGAAGGCGGTTTTCATGGTTTGCGATGAGTAGATAAGGATCCTTTTCTAATTTTTCAAGAAAGAACCGGGAGAAATAAGAAGTTACATCAGTAATCTGGCTCAATAAGCTTGAACTATATCCCTTAGATGCCATGATTTGGATTTTATTTTCAATTACATGACCAATCCAACCAGCATTTGCATCCAATTGCCTCATTGCCCAGGAAAGAGTAATTTCCATCGCGCTTTTAAGTTCCAGACTGGTATTCAACTCTCGATCTATGTGTTGCATCACTGATAATTCTTCAACGCGTTGCGCTAGTGCTTGATCTGTTCGCAGATATAATCTCGCATTCTCCAATGCAATTGCCGATTGGGCTGCTAAAGCCGAAAGAAGCCCCTGATCATTTTTGTTAAAAGTAACCTCACCTTGACGGTTGATTAACTCGATTACGCCTAAAACTTCATTTTTCAAAACCATCGGAATAATTAACATTGATCGAATAGATATTTCATTGTAAATGTCATTCTTCAGTGATGGTTCTTCAGGATCCAAATCTGGATCGATGATCACTATGTTTTTGCTTTGATAGGCTTTTCCGATCCATCCAAAATCAAGGGAGACTCGTTTGTTTAATAATTTCTTTGATTTATCACCGATTACTTTTTGAAAAACCAGTTGCTGTGCCTTATCGTCAAAAATGATCAATCGGGCTTCTTCACAATCAATCATATCCACAGAATTTTTTAGTATATTTTCGTACAATTCGTCAAGATCGAATGTTGAAGTAAGATTTCTCGTCAGTTCATTCAGGATTGATAATTGACGGGCGTATAGTTCTGATTCCTGTAATAAGCGTGCTTTCTCAATCGCTCCAGCTACCAGGTCAGCAATTGATTGAACAAAATTCAATTGGCTGCCAGTAAATGATTTATCAGAATCACGATAAGCAATCAGCACACATCCATTCGTAATTGCTCCTGTATTGAATGGTACAACCATGGCTGAATGAATATCCTCATATAATATGGAAAAATCATGTTTCTGGCAGTATTCAACATAATTATTTAAGATTATTCCTCTTCCACTTTCAACAATTTCAGATTCAATGGTAATTGTCTTTGGTAATACTTGGTTTTCTTTTGAAGAGATGCGTTCATCCAATTGAACACAAAATACATAGCGTAGCTTTTGAAAATTTTGATCTTTCAGAATGATGTAAAAATCATCAGCAGGAATGATTTGTGTTGTTTGAGTAAAAATCAATTCATAAATATCATCAAGCGCAATCGTATAATTCACCCCCTGAACAATTCTTGAAAGGACATTCATATTGCCTACTAGATGTTCCAACTCGTTTTGGTGATTTATTTTTTGGATTTGATCGATATTTGATGAAAGGAATTGGGTAACTTTTTCAATACTGTTTTTTATATTTTTATTTTTAACATGATACATAGATAAAGCTAACCACCCATGAAGAAAACCCTCAGACATTATCGGAAGTATTGCTTGTGCTCCCAACAATTTCAAGACTTCTTTTTCATTGTGTAATGCCTGAGGTAAAATCTCAAAGTCATCAATTAATAACGGGGTTTTAGTCTCCGAAAGATATTTTACAATTGAGGAGTCTGATGAGAATTTCAAATTACTAACAGACTCATTATCAAATGGAAATGAGATATATTCGTCAGTATCCGGGTTAAATATAAAATGATAATATTTTTCAGGATCAATCATTTCTTTAATATCTAATCTTTGGTTTTCAAGAATTTCCCCGATTGTATTAAACTGATGATTTACATCTGCCGTTCGGGATTGTGGTTGACTCTTGTTATTGAAATTGATTTTTACAGATTGATTCTTATTCAAAATTAATAACAAGATAATCGGAAGGAGAGCCAGCTGCAAGCCTACTAACAATGAAATCAGAATAGGTTCTGTAATAATTGAATTAGAAATTAATTGGAATATGATCAGGATAATTCCTACACAAGATGTAACAATTAGAAGGTTCGAAATTTTATCGAATATCATGAAGTCCGTAATTTTCTTTTTTCCATCCATTCTTTCAGTCAAGTAAAAGCCAAGTATCAACGGTGGTAAAGCCATTGGAAATGAAATCCATGGACTGAAAGGAAAAGTTGAAAATCCAGCAGTTAAAAATAACCAGAAGGCAAATGGAGTAAAGGCGATGATTGTCGCGATCGCATTGAAGAATTTTATGTCAGGAGAAATAGAATTTTTTTTGTTGATCAAATACATAAAACAAAAAAAGATCGATCCCACCATTAATAATCCTGACCAAAAAACAATCAATTGAAAAGGACCAAATGTCAAATTTTGAATATTGGAAATTCTCACAAATAAGTAGCTAAAAAATAAAATGATAGAGATCACATAGACACTAATCTGAAATATCAGACGTAATTTGAAATTTTTCAATTCAGGAAAATAATATTGAAAGTGATGGAAGGAAAAAAAATAGGCAGCTGTAAGCCAAATGGCAGATATCATTTGTGAATAAGAAAAGGTATAAGTTGAACTGAGGATAATGGATGTTAATAGAAGAAATATAGGAATTTGAGAATATTCCCTCGATCGTCTCTCAAAAAAAATAAGAACGAATGCAAAAAGTGTGATTACCCAGGCAAGAATATTCGGAAAAATGAAATGAAAAAGAGTGGTATTTTTTCCAAAAATTGGATCCATCAATGAATTAGCAGAAATATTAAATTCAGAATTTTGAAATAACACCAGGTTAGAAATTAATACTGTAACTACAATAATCAAAAATACAATTTTTAAACCGATTAAACGATGATCAGTGACAGTTGTTAATTTCATTTTCCATCCCGCACTAATGTTCTTTGGATTTTTTCTTTATTTTTTGAATTTGGGACAAATCGAGTTCAACTGGTACGTATTGATTACTGAGCATTTTTAACAATATCCGGGCTCGATCGGAACCGGCCAATTTCATATCAAATATTCCTTCATAGCCCTCAAATAATCCAAATTCCACCGAAATTGGGGTACCGCTTTGTATCTCGTCATTCAATTCAATAATCGAATTTTCAGAATCCCCAATCTTGTTTTTTAAAGTGATAATTAACGATTCAGGCACTTCGGAAGGTTCACCACCAAATGCCACTATTCCTTTCGAGTAAGGAATCCATTTTATTGACGATGATCCAATCTTTTCTTCTTCTGTTCTGATGAATAAATAACCAGGGAAATATGGCCTTATTCTTCTGGAACGGGGATTGACTGGTTTTACCTTAATTTTCGGAAAAAAAACCTCGATTCCTAACATTTCTATTTGTTTAAAAAGTAATTGTTCCTTGTTAGGATGGCTCTGGATTACATACCATGCTGAATTCATAATTATCACCACGATTGGATTTTATTTATTAGCGTATTATACATGAAGGGGATTATCAAGAATTCTTTTTTGACCCTCCAACCTATATTATTCCATTCATTTCACTCTTGTAATAATCAATCCGAACAAAAGAGCCAAAATAGCAAAGGCGATTAAGCCTGTCTCTGGTTGATAATCCATAATTGTAAAGATAGCTGGTGAAGATATCGCTGAACCAGTGAAAGTTACCATTGTTGTTGCATATAGATTATTGGCAAAATGCAATCCCAAAGCAATTTCTAATCCTCTAAATTTATGAGTAAGCCAACCTAATAACAATCCAATCCCAATATAAAAAGGCATGGTAGTTAATATTCCATACGTTGTTACTTCTGGATTTGCTCCATGTAAAATTCCAAACATAATAGCCTGTGTAATGATTGCCAGCCATTGGAAACGAAATAATCGTTTGAAACCATGCAATAAATAACTTCGGAAGAAAACCTCCTCAGCAGTGATTTGAAATACGATCAGGATGACTGCCAATGACATAAAAGGAATAAAAGAACGAAGGGAAAAAGTATAAGAATAATTACCTGGCTGTGTAAAAGCAATAATAATGTCAGCGAGAGCGGACAAAACGAACCAGATGATCGCTGATTTAATCATCAAGGATCTATTGAAATGAACTTTTTGTGTAAAAATGGATTTAAAAGTCTGTTGGTGGATTAATCGGATTCCAATTACGAGAAAAACCAACAAAGCAGCGAAAGGTAACATGGAAACCCACAAAAAGGTAAAAGGAGGAAAATTCAAAACATCCATATTGCCTTCAATTAATGAGGCAATTAAGATCAAAATGCTTTGAGACACCAGGGTTACACCGATAACAATGAATATCAGGAATAAATAACGCCAAAAACTAAATTTTCCTTCTGGCAATTGAAAACTATCTTGGGGAGATTCAATAAATTCCATTTTTCCTCAGTAAAATCGCAACTCCAAATTTTCTTTCCCAATAAAACTTCATCCTGAAATCCTATCATAATTAAACCCAGATGAAAACTGCTCGCAAACCCTATTAAAGTACCAGATTTAATAAAATCGTAGACAATTGAGAACAAATTATTATACTGATATATACATGAAATTTGGATCTCCTCCTTACTTCTCGGGAAAAAAACCATTACCTTCTTTGGTATTGGATCGGTTTCTACCACCTTATCCTTATGGTGGATTGACGGATATGCTCCGATATCAAGGCATTCTCAACGGTTGGGTACTGGACCCTATCGGAAACCACCCAGCAAGTGCAATTGAATTGGCACAAGCAGGTTATCGTGTTTTTGTTGCTTGTAATAATCCCGTTTTGGCGAAGTTATTTGAAGTAATATGTGCAGCTTATCCATCTTCACAATATCAGGCTGCAATCGCGGATTTAGGGGCTCTGAAGCGAGGTGAGCAACGAATTGAAAACCAGATAAAGGATCTTTATCGGTCACCATGCCCGGAATGCTTCTCTTTCAATACAACTGTTCGTTTTTTATGGAAAAAGAATCAACCTAACCCATTTGCCAGAGATATAACCTGTCAGGATTGTGATCATACAGGTGTGGTTAAATTATCTGATACTGATTTGGAGAACTTGAAAAAAATTGGAAACATTCAGTTACATCGAACGAAAGTACTGCAACGCGTCATTCCAGGAAAAACTGACCCACCTGTGGCAATCAAGGAAGTTGTGGATTCTTATTTACCAAGGTCATTATCAGTTATTTCAACATTGATAAATAAATTGGATAGTCTGAATATCGAATCATCCAGGAAATCAATTATTGAGGCACTTTTAATTCATGTTTTTGATTATGGCAATATGCTTTGGGGCATCAATTCCGGACGATCACGACCCAAACAAATATCAATCCCTGCTGAATTTTATGAATTCAATTTATGGAATATTATTGAAGAGGCGGAAACCCGATTACAACTTTCTGACGAACCAATCCCTTTTACGTATTATCCGGATCTTCCACCAGATACTGGAGGGATTTGTTTTTATCCAGGTAGGATGCAAACCATCACAGAATTTAACAAATTACCGGAGTTTTCTGTTATTGCAACCGTTTTACCTCGGCCAAATCAAGCATTGTGGACTTTTAATGCTGTTTGGAGTGGCTGGATTTGGGGGCAGGAAGCAGCATTAAAATTGAAAGGTGCTTTGGAACGTCGTCGTTATGATTGGATCTGGCATACGCAGGCTATCAGGACTATTTTTGACTATACTTCAAAATTTGATATCCCATTTCTGGCAGCAGCTCCGGAACTAACGAATAGTTATATCCTGGCATATCTCACCGCAGCAGGATCATCTGGCTATCAATTAATAGATGCAGCCTATCACTTTGAACAAAAATCCGGACAATTATATTGGTTACCAAAAAGCTCAACTAAACGAGTTGAAACCAATTTAGAGTTAAGTGATAACCTGAAAAATTATCTCGAGCTTAAATCTGAACCAGCTGATTATCAGGAATTGTTTTCTGTCTTTATCATTTCGGAGACAATAGATCAAAGAGAATCTTTCTCCAAAAAAACCTTCGATAATTCATTGTTTATGCAAATTCAAAAATTATTTGAAAATACATTGACTAACAAAGAAATTTTTACACAGGTAGATGATGACCAAATGGAAAATGCGGAGTTTTGGTTAACGCAGTCATCCAAAATTTACCAACCCTATAGTGATCAGATTGAAGGAACTTTTATTCGCTTTATACAGAAAAATCCTGTTTTTACCTTTGAAGAGGTCACTGATTTTATCAACCATCACCAACCAGGTTTGTTGCCAGTTTCATATAATTTATTGCAAAGGTTGTTAAATTCTTATTGTGAACCTTCCTCAATAGAAAATCAAAAATGGACGATGAGTCCTCAGGAGATTATTCACGAAAGAAAATCCGACATCCACCAAATTATCCGATTATTAAATTCTATTGGAAGAAATCTGGGCTTTGACGTATCTGGAGATTTAGGTGTTCAATGGACATCCGATATATTAAAGCCAAATTATCAATTTTTTATTACTGCTTCCAGTATTATTTCTCAATTTAAACCTAAAATAGATGAAATTCAATTTGAACCAGTCATTATATTCCCAGGTAGTCGATCGGAATTAATTAGTTATAAACTGAGAAATGATCCAATTTATAAAAAGTATTTCGGAAAATACCATTTTGTAAAATTCCGCCACGTACGATCAATAAGTGAAAACCCAGGTATGAATTTTAAAACCTGGGTTCAAATATTAGATTCCGATCCGGCTGTCTGGCAGGAAGCCAATCAACCGGTATTATTCTGATTCACGCAATTAAGGAGTAGGGGTTTCAATTGGTGTTTCAGTTGGTATCACGGCTGTTGGTACCAAAGATTGTTGCGTTGCTGTCAATGTTGCAGTTGGTGGCGGCAATGTATTCGTTGGTTGAGGAGTTAAAGTAATCGTGGGAGTTATTGTATTGGTCGGTGTAACAGTCGATGTAGGTGTGACAGTCGGGGTGGGAGTAGCAACCTGGAGGATAATCCGGATCATTTTTTCCGCATAACGACCTTCTTCTGTTGATTCGATTGTGATCCTCAGTGTATATTCACCTGGATCAATTTCATCTTCAAGTACATCCCAGGTGTAGATCAAATCCACATCCCGGAAATTATTGTCAAATACAGCCAATTCTTCCCAGGAGGAAGGATCAGATCCCTTACCAAATTCCAAGCGCATCCGGCGATAGTTATGGGTTGCATCAACAAGAGCATAAATATCCATTGGATTGGTGGTAATTGTTTGACCATCAGAAAGACCTGCAAATATAATTTTTGGTTTGGGATCATCTGCTTTACATTCACGTTCTGGAACAAATAAAACCGGAAAATCAAAACCTAGATTTTCTACCCAATTTCGCCCATCAGAAGTATCCTCGATCCATTTAACTCCCCATTTTTCTGTAACATTCAAAACGAATTCTTCTTTTGTAAATTCACTGCATGCAGCTGATGCTCGAAGACCAGTCCAGGTATCGATATTAATCTTTTGCCATAAATCATCATTTTTAGGCAACGGAGGTTGATCAAAAGCAAATATTTCATTCCTTTGGGCAGGGCACCATTCCGAGGGTTCTGTTCCTGAGATTGCACAGATGATTTTGTCCGAAATACCTGTCGGTCGGATGAAGTCGGTTGTATTTGACCCAACCAGATGATTGACAGTAAACTGCATCACTTCAGCCCAGATTGGTGCTGCTCCGGTAAGTCCACTGGTGTCGATCATAGGAGTATAGTCAGCATTGCCAACCCAAACGCCGATAGCGATATCAGGAGTGAATCCCAACGTCCAGTTATCCCGAAAATCGTTGGTTGTACCAGTCTTCACAGCAACCTGAAATGGTAGGTTTAAGACTGAATTTGCACCAAACATTGGAGTTCTGGCTTGATTATCTGACATAATTGAACTAATTAAGTAGGCATGTTCCTCACGAATGACACGATTAGGCGTTGGTCTTTGATATTCATATACCAGATTATTCAAATGATCAACAATCTTGGTGATTGCCACTGGTTGTGTCTGATTACCTTTATTGGCGATCGTAGCATATGCATTCGTCAATTCCAGAAGAGTAACATCCCCACCACCCAGGGACAAGGACATACCATAATCTTCTCGAGTCAGCGTACTGATTCCCATCCTTCCTGCAAAATTTACAAATCCATCCGGTTGTTGAGTATTGGGATTATCATAAATTCCGACAAATTCCAGGGCTTTGACTGCTGGAATATTATATGAATTGGCAAGGGCGGAACGTAATGTAACTGGACCATGAAAACGTCCATCATAATTTACAGGTTTATACGGTTCACGAGGATCATTCGGGTCTCCTGATGGAGGAAACTCACTGGGAACATCCCAAATTAATGTAGCAGGTGTCCATCCTTTTTCAAAACTGGCGAGATATACCAATGGTTTTATCGATGAACCAGGCTGCCTTGGTGATAATGCCATATTTACCTGGCCAGAAATTGCTTCATTATAAAAGTCAGCAGACCCAACCATCGCAAGAATTTCACCAGAAGTGGGTTGAATAATAACCATTGCACCACTGGAAGCATTCTTATCTGCCAATGCTGAGATTTGATCTTTGAGGATTGATTGAGCTTTATTTTGTAAAACAGGATCCAGCGTGGTAAGAACAGTAAATCCTGAACGATAAATCGTTTGAGGATCGAACTGGCTTTCTAATTGGGTTCTAATATAATTGACCCAATGGGGGTGAATCATACTGTAATCGCGCTGTTGAAATTGATAATTTTCAATCTCCTGGGCAGCGCTGGCGATTTCATTTACGCAAACCCGATCCAGGTGTGTGCTGACATAAATACAATTCTTCTCTTGTGATAGTTCATACATTAAGAGTAACACCTGTTTTTGTCTGGTTAATGTTGCTTCCCGGTTCGTAAAGATATCATAAACCGAGGGAGCCTGTGGTAAACCTGCTAAGAATGAAGCTTGCGATAAAGTTAGTTGTTGAGCAGATGTGTTGAAATAGGTTTCAGCTGCTGCTTGAATGCCATAGGAATGACTTCCGTAATTATTCTCATTCAGGAAAATTTCTAATATTTCTTCTTTCGAATATTTTCGGGTAATTTCAGCTGCCAGAACGATTTCCCTCGTTTTTCTTTCATAAGTTCTCGTATAACGCTCTGAATCGTCCAACAATAGCATACGGGCGAGTTGTTGGGTGATTGTTGATGCCCCGGAAACAATATCTCCAGCTGTATAATTTTGCCAGAAAGCACGAGCCACAGCGATCGGGTCGTATCCTGGATGGTTGTAATATTCTTTATCTTCTGTTGCTATCGTTGCAGAAATTAAATAGGGAGATATTTTTGCTAACGGTACATAAGTACGCCGTCCTGCATTTGGATCGATTATTTCATAGATGACATTTCCATTTCGATCGAGAATCCTGGTTGTTTCAAATTTTGCAGCACGTTCCCTTAAATCCTCAACCGGAGGAAGCGTCTGAGCAATTCGATAATATTGGTAAACCCCAATGGAACCAACGATGATCAAGCCTAAAATAGTAATGAACAAACCAATCAAAATCCCTTTGATCAAGCAACCCCAGGTTTTCCGAAAACCATTTTCCTCAGGATATTTTGGTGTTTTTGTTAGTTTTGTCTTTTTCGATTGTTGAAGTTTGGTCGGTCCTGTTCCGTATTTTGGTTGTTGCCGAGTTGTTTGATTACCCATTGGATCACGATATGCAACAGGTGATACACGGGTCGCCTGTGTATCATTTTCATTAATCCGGTTAGGAAGAATAGGTTGTGTTGCTCCATGAGGAGGAGGGACTAACTCTTTTTGTACAGGAGGTGGAGAATAAACACGTATGGGACGAGGAGGTGTTTTTTCAATCTCTTCTTCTATTGGTGAATAATCCTGCCCACCTCCGACATTACCTTTTCCAGGATATTTCTCTGGTGGCATACTAACTTGATGATTTGATTTCGATGCAATCGTTAGATCCTGGTCGATGTAGGAAGAAATTACTTCTTTATCTTCACCATTAGATAATTTTTCCAAATCATCTGTGGATTGAAGCATATCTTTTTCAGAATTTGATTGATCCTGTTCCATCTGAGAAAGGTCATCTGAAAACCATCCAGCAGTTGACTCCGGATCACCGGTTGGGTGACGAGTATCAATTTTATCCGGTTCAAGTGGAATCGATTGATCAGCTAATTTCTCCTTGACAGTCTCATTATCGTTCTTTCTTTTTGGTACAGTATCTGCTAGAGAGTCTTCTGCCTCTTTTCTTGATGCTATCAGTTTCTTTAGACGATCAGCAGCTTCTCTCGAATTTTGATCATCATAATTGTTTTTGTTATTTTCCATATTTGGTTCCAGTGATATTCTTTATAAAAATTATTGATAGTAGATATTCTAGCATATTTCAATTGACCCCAATGAACACTCCCTTTACAATCAGGCTATGTTCCTCAATCATATAAGACCGTCAGACCCATTTAGCCTTATATTGACCAATGAAACGCGAAATAATGATGAAATCCCAACACATGATAATGTTTGGGAACTTCAATTGGATGGTGGAGAACTTGGAGGCCTATCTCTGTACAGCACTTTAGGTTTACGTGCATTAAGCCTAAGAATAACACCTGTTTTTTCAAATCCTAATGAAAGTAAAGTCAATTTGAAGCAATTCTTTGGCGATCCAATCATTACTTGCTTGTATCCAAATTATGTAAAAATTAGCCTTGAAGTTTTCAAAAATATTGTTACTACTCATGAATATTGGATTCCCGATGCATCTTCGATTTGTGGCCAGGTAACAATTTGTAATAATTCAGAATTAAGTTTTTCAGGCACTCTTTTATACATGGTTGTTTTGAAACCTTTTCCAGGAGGAAATCAGATTACAGGTTTTCAATCCGACCTAAGTTATTACCTTTCCGGTAAAACCAAAGAAATTTATCCCACATTTTCTATGAATGGAGCATCTCAACCAGGAAAACTTGGACAATCCTCGATTGAAAATGCTTTTGAAATCGATCCCAAAGGATATCGAGAAATTCAATGGTGTCTGGCTTTTGAAGAAGAACAAAAACAATCCTACAATCGAATTTTTCAGATCCTAAAATTAGATTTTGATAAAGAGATTACACGCATCGGATTATATAACCAGCGAGAACGTTTTTTGATCGATTCTGGAGACAAAGATTGGGATCATGCTTTTTTGGCAAGCCAAAATTCTGCATCCCAACTCATGGTAAAAAGTTTTGTAAAGAGACATAAAATAAATGCTGTTGAAAGCCGTCACCCAGAAAAAACAATTTATGGTTCTGATAAACTTCAACAACCAGTGGTTGAAGGCATTTCACCCCTACAACTATGGTATTTTCTTCAAGTCCTGCCGTCCCACACGCGATTGGTGAAAGATCTATTCGAACGATTAATAAGCTTTCAAAAAGATGATGGATTTATCCCCAACCACACAAATCCATTAATTTTTCAAACTCGATTTCATTCTTTTCCTATTCTCGCAAGAATTGCAATTGAAATTCTTGCAATGGATGAAAACCGGAACCAGGCAGAATATTTTTTAAATACATTAGCTTTATACCTTAAATATTGGCTTTCTAATGCTAATGAATTGAAAATCCCATATTGGGAAAATCCCATGCAGTCATTATATGAAGATTTGCCGATTCACAATCTATCGGATATTTCACTCGATGGCATAGATAGCAAATGGGTTCAATCCCCATTTCTGCTTGGATTATTATTGAGTGAATGCGAAATTTGTCTAAAAATTGCTGATGATCACCAATTGGCATTTCCGGATCGAGATTGGTTGGAATCCCAAATTGAAAACTTGTTG
>Ga0351909_1125_pt1 | contig 24423 bp, 20 predicted proteins | sample TotcelHT113001L4_FD_206864 | JGI IMG/M metagenome (GOLD analysis project Ga0351909, IMG submission 206864) | Enriched cells from coal bed in the Powder River Basin, Montana, United States - Total cells T11 rep1 HSBNCT.T11.300.1.L4 ... | reverse complement strand
TCCAGCGCATTGCATTCTTTTGTTGTGGTGCCAACAATACCAGAACCAGCACCCCCACCAGCGGGAAAAAGGTCATCAGCACTAAGGGATTGATCCCAACTTCCATAACCTGTCCTCAAACATTCTTCAAAAATTCGGAAAAACTTATCACCATCATGGTGTTACCGACACGAACTAGATCCGGGTTAATACATACACCAGGATCAAAATCAAACCAGCAAAAATTGATAACGCATAGGTCCGGGCGAAACCCGTCTGCAATTTACGCAGCACCCCTGCAAAGGAAGTGGTTAATGTACCCAACCCATTGACCACACCGTCAATCAGACCCTGATCAATTGGATTGGCAAAGAAATCCGCCAGTTTGTGATAAGGTCCAATCACCACTGCCTGATAGAACTCATCCACCATGAATTTCTGATTCATCCAGCGGAAGAGAATACCCAATCGTTTGGCCAACGGATCTGCGGCTTTGGAATCTGCCAGCGGCTTGCGGCCATAGAAAAGATAAGCCAGTAAGATTGCTACCAGCGCTACCACCAATGATCCCACAGCAATCGGTACAATAAACTCAGCTGGGTGGGTAATGATGAGCGTCTCCTCCAACCAGTGTTCCAACGTATGCAAACCCGGCAGGTTTAAAGCTCCGCCGAAGACGGAAAGCAGTGCCAGGATCATCAATGGGATCGTTACCAACAGGCTGCTTTCTTTGGCATGTTTGGCAGCGTTGGTACGGGCATCGCCAAAGAAGACCATCAAGACCTGGCGGCCCATATAGAAAGCAGTCAGAAAAGCGGCTGCAACCAGAATGACAAAAATCGCAGTATTGCCTTGATTGGCAGCCACCAGAATTTCATCCTTCGAGAAGAACCCGGCAAATGGTGCGATGCCTGCCAATGCCAATGCCCCGATCAGATAAACGACAAATGTTACCGGCATCTTCTTGCGAATGGCGCCCATATTGCGCATATCCTGAGGGTCATCATGGTGCTTACCTTCAGTATGACCACTATGTCCTTTTTGTCCGGCTTCTAAACCGTGTTCCATTCCTAATATCACCGAACCGGCGGAAAGGAATAATAAAGCTTTGAAGAAGGCATGCGTTATCAGGTGGAACATGGCTGCCACTTCTGCACCCAATCCAACCGCTGCCACCATAAATCCAAGCTGGCTGATGGTGGAATAAGCAAGTACCTTCTTGATATCAAATTGACCCAGGGCGATTAACCCAGCAAACAATGCCGTCAGCGCGCCAACCCAGGCAACCACTTCCTGTGTGGCAGGTGCTGCCATATACATCACTTGGGATCGAACCATCAAATATACGCCCGCTGTGACCATAGTCGCTGCATGGATCAAAGCAGATACGGGGGTGGGGCCAGCCATCGCGTCCGGCAGCCACACATATAAAGGAATTTGAGCTGATTTACCCGTGACACCTAATAACATGAACAACGTAATTACCATCAAAATTTCGGGTTGGCTTCCAGCCACAGCCGGGACCATTGCAAAGACTTCATTAAAATTCAACGTTCCAAAATTCCAGAAAATCAGGAAAATCGCTATCAATAATCCAAAGTCGCCAATGCGATTCACGATAAAAGCTTTTTTGGCTGCCTTCGCATTGCCCAATCCACCTTCGCCTTTTTCAAACCAGAACCCAATCAACAAATAGGAACACAGGCCAACCCCTTCCCAACCGACAAACAACATCAGGAAGTTATCTGCTGAGACCAGGATCATCATGGCAGCGATAAAGAGGTTAAGGAAAATGAAGAAACGTCGAAATCGCTCGGGTTCGCCCTGATGACGGACATCCTCATGCATATATCCAATGGAATAAATATGGATCAATGAGCCGACACCACTGACCACCAGCATCATCGTAACGGAAAGTGTATCGACACGAAAAGCCCAGCTCAGGTCTAAGGTTCCGATAGAGATCCAGGTAAATAGAGGAATCTGGGCACCTTCATGATTCTGTAAAAGCGCCAGCGCTAACAGCACTGATACCACAAATGATCCACCGGTTGCCAGGCTCGCAATGGCCCCAATCCCTTTCTCACCCAGCCGCTTTCCGAACAGCCAGTTCAGCAAAATACCCAGCAACGGTAGTAAAACCACCAGGGGCACCAGTTGAAAAGTCGAATTCATCACTGCTTCTTGTAACAACATCGGCATGCTCCTGTTAGCCTTTCAGGCTGCTCATTTGATCGATATCAATACTGTGTTTGGTACGAAAGATTGCCACCATCAACGCCAGACCCACCGCCACCTCGGCAGCTGCCACAGCCATGACAAAGAATACAAAAATTTGTCCCGTCAAAATCTGGTAGTATGTGGCATAGGTGACGAACACCAGGTTGGCAGCATTGAACATCAACTCCAAAGACATAAAGATCACCAGTGCATTGCGTCGTAATATTACGCCCAAAACCCCAATGGTAAACATGATTGCTGATAATCCTAAGAAATACTCGAGTGGCATAGAACCTCCCTCTTAATCCTGCTGGTGAGACAAATTTGTCTTGGCTTTGCGTTCAGGTTTGGTCAACATAATCGCCCCAACCGTCGCGGACAATAATATAAAGGCTACTACTTCAAATGGGAGCAAATACTCGGTGAACATCACCACACCTATGTTCTTCGGGCTGCCAAATTCTGCGGAGAGAAACGGAACTGGTCCGGTTGTCTGGTTGCGAATGAAGAAAAACAGTGCCAGTTCAACTAGAAAAACCAGCGCCATCCCAATCGCGGCAAGGCGGTGAGCTTTGATCGGTTCATATCCAGGAAGTTTCTCAGCGCCCAGGAGGGTGATCACAAATAGGAACAAAACCATAATCGCACCAGCATAGACAGTAATCTGAGATAAGGCAATAAATGGCGCACCCAGTGCGAGATACAACACGGCGATGGTTGCAAAATTTAATACCAAAAATAACGCAGAATAAATCGCATTGCGATTGATCAACATCCCCAAAGCCGAGCCAATCGCGACTATCGCCAGAAAAACATAAAAAATTGTTCCAATCACAGGCATAATTTCTCCCTCCCTAATCCGTTGGATCCTGCATGGCTGGCACAGATCGGGTAAACTTTCCGGGTTCAGTCTCTTGTGGTGTCGTTTTTTCCTCACCGGTTACCGATTCCAGAAGTAATTCTTTGGTGTAGATGGATGAGTGTCTGTCATTAAAAGACATTTCGTACTGGTCGCCTAATACAATCGCCTCGGTCGGGCAGGCATCCTCACAAAATCCACAGAAAATGCAGCGCAGCATATTGATTTCATAGGTGGAAGCATAGCGTTCACCGGGAGAATAGCGTTCTTCGTCGGTGTTTTCTGCAGCTTCCACAAAAATCGCATCAGCTGGGCAAGCAGCCGCACACAATGAACACCCAATGCATTTCTCCAGTCCATTTTCATAGCGTTTCAACGTATGGCGGCCTTTAAAACGTGTATGTACCGGACGTTTTTGCTCCGGATATTGGATGGTCACTGGTTTTTCCAGCGCTATTTTTAAAGTGGTAAATAATCCTTTTAACATTGTCCCAGTCTCCTAATAGATCAATACAACAACCACTGCGGTAATAATGACATTCAATAGTGCGATCGGGAACATAATCTTCCAACCCAGTTGCATTAAGCGATCATAGCGGATGCGTGGCCAGGTTGCCCGCACCCAGATTAATACACCCAGATAAATAACTACTTTTGCCAATAAATAAAGTGGACCCAACCAGGGATACTGATCCACAAACGGTCCGTCAAAGCCTCCCAAGAAAAGGGTAGCCCCAATGACACTGATGGCGACCATTTTGATATATTCCGCCATGAAGAATAGAGCGAATTTCATTCCCGAGTATTCAGCGTGATAACCGGCGGTTAGTTCCTGCTCAGCCTCGGGCATATCAAATGGAGCACGGTTGATCTCAGCAATGCTGGCAAAGAAGTAAATGATAAATGCAGCCGGTTGTAAGACCACATACCATAAACCGCTTTGCTGAGCGCGAACAATATCCATCATACTTAATGATCCCGCCAGCACCACCGGCCCCATAAAGGAAAGGCCTAAAGCCAGCTCATAGCTGATCATTTGCGCAGTCGCCCGTAAGCCACCCAGTAAAGCGTATTTATTATTGGAAGACCAACCTGCCAGGGTGATGCCATATACCGAAATAGAGGTTACCGCCATGATATACACAACAGCCACATTGATATCCGAGATGAATAAATTCACCTGGCGTCCGAAGATCATCATGGATTCACCCCAGGGAATTACCGCCAGGACAATCAAAGCGGGTATAACCGTGATAATCGGTGCGATAACAAAAAGAAATTTATCGGCATTGGCCGGGATTAATTCTTCTTTGAAAATCAACTTGAGTCCATCAGCAGCGGGCTGCAGCAATCCAAATGGACCGGCACGATTTGGTCCGATTCGGGATTGAATGCGTGCCAAAAAACGGCGTTCGAAAACAGTCACATACATAAATCCAAAAGTCAAGAAGAGAATCAGAATCAGGGATTTTATGATCCATTCCCAAATTAAGGCAGCATCTATCATGAAATAACCTCTTCTTTACGCTTCCGGTTGAGGAACCAGTCGCTGAATTTGAACAAAAACCGGTGATGAAATCGGAAAACCATTACTGCGTGCTACCAAAGCCACATACTCTGGTACGTCCTTATCCAGTTTCACACCACTAACCATTTCACTTCCAGCTACCGATATCTTGATTTGGTCTCCCTCTCCCAGCTGATATTTTTCAGCCAGGGCGGGATGTATATGCAATACTTGCGGAGCTAAGCGTTGATCAAGAATATGACTGGGCTGTAATAATTGCCCCCGGTCATACAAAACAGTGACCGGAACGACTTTTATACCGGTAGCGATTTCTTCCTGCGGTTCCACCAGAACGAGCGTACCGAGAGATAATTGCTCTCCCCGGTCTGCACCACTGGCGATTTGAATTCCCAACCCATACTCGTTTTGATAGCCGGTCCCGGCATAATAGGAATCTTCGCGGGTGGTCAAAGGCATCTGCTCAACAACTTCAGCCAGGCTGGTGTAGGTGATTTCTTCATAGCCTTTGACTTTCTCATTGATCCTGTTCATTACTAATACAGGTGAGCGATCTTCGGTTGACAACCCCATCAAACGACCCAATTGAGCAGTGATTTGATAATCTGCTTTTTGTCCTTCCACAGGTGGCAACACAATGTCAAAGCGTTGTACTCTGCGTTCACCGGAAGTATAAGTACCAATCCGTTCCATCATGGACTGGACCGGGAAAACTACATCTGCCATTTTTGCGGTTTCGGTCATGAATAATTCAAAAACTACCACAAAATCACTCTCGGACAGTGCCTGTGCCAGAATCGGATTGTCTCCCGCCGGGTCAGCAGCGGCGATTAAAACGACATCCGCTTCGCGTAATGTGCCTTTGAGATTACGGTCGGGATGAAATCCCATATCCCAGGCACCTTGCGTGTTGGGTTTATCCCAAACAGCCATCAACCCATTGTTGGGTTTGCCATAAAATCCGCGTTCAACCAGTAACTTGGCGCAGACCTTCACCAGTAGTTCGCTACCTTCCAGACCCAGACCGTCACTGCCGTAGATAACGATGCCATTTTCAGCTTCAGCGAATGCTTTGGCTGCAGTTTCTAATTCTGAATCGCCCTTACCACCCAAGAGGTTCTTTACGGTGATCGCTTCCTGACCATATTCATAGCGTATAACATGGCTGGCATGTTGATCCAGTCGTGTTTTGCGGGCATTGGCGACAATCAGTGTGGCACCCCGATCAGCTGCCTGTTTCACCCTCAACCACCAGAGGGGGCCTTCCTCGTGTAAATCACTGGCTACCACCAGGATAGCATCGCCTTTCCCTATATCAGAAAAATTAGTGCCCTTACCCAACCCTATTTGGGTGGTTATATCACCGCCTGCCATCTGGCTGTACAAAACTGCTTTACCGTTCTGCGATTGGTTTAATTGTTGGAAATTAAAGAGATCTTCATTGGTCAATCGGCCACCAGCCAGACTGACCAGACGCACCTGATCAGCCCGTAATTTATCTTCAACGCGCTGGTAAGCCTCTTCCCATGTCACTGGGACCAACTTGTCATCTTTTCGCAGCATGGGTTGTGTCAAACGCTCTGTCGAATCCGTATAATGGTAACCGAAGCGCCCTTTATCACAAATCCAAATCTCATTTACCTGTTCATTCTGGCGTGGCATTGCCCGTTTAATGACAGTTTTGCCACCACTCATCGCTTCGCGACGAATGTTGTATACCAGGTTACATCCAACGGCACATTGGGAACAAATTGAAGGTACTCGCTCCATTTCCCAGGGACGTGCAGCAAAGCGAAAATCGGTTGTCGTTAATGCACCCACCGGGCAAATATCTGTGGTGTTCCCCGAGAAGATCGAGTCAAATCCGGGATCGGAATAGGTGCGGATCTCTAATGACCTGCCGCGCTGGTAAAAATGTAATACCGGATCATCGACGAGTTCATGTTGGAAACGGACACAGAGCGCACATTGAATACAACGCTCGCGGTCCAAAACGATCATCTCACCCAGGGGCACATGTTTGGCCAGGCGTTTCTTCTCATCCAACAAAAATCGGCTTTTGCCAGGGCCGTGTTCCATTGTCAAATCCTGTAAAGCGCACTCACCACCCTTATCACATATCGGGCAATCCAGTGGATGTGAGGTGAGAATGAATTCAAGGATGGATTTGCGTCCCTGGATGGCTAGTTCTGAGTTGGTTTTAACCTGCATGCCTTCCATTACCGGTGTGGTGCAGGATGTTTCCAGTTTGGGAGAGAAGGCAATTTTGACCGTGCCATCCTCATTTTTTTCGAATTCACCAGAAGCACGATTGCGTACCGGGTACCCGACCTCCACCAGACACATGCGGCACATTCCCACAGGTTCCATTTTGGGGTGATAACAGAAAACAGGGATATTAATACCCGCATTTCTGGCTGCATTCACAATCAAAGTTCCAGCTGGCACCGTAACCGTTTGTTGATCAATTTTCAGTGTTACCATATCAGCCATATGATTAACTCCTCACATGTGTTTCAAAATCAGTGCGAAAACGATCAACCGCTGTCACCACAGCCATGGTTGAAAATTCACCCAATGCACACAAACATTTCCCTTGCATCTGCAAAGCAACGTTTCTTAAGAGATCAATATCTTCGCTGTTTGCATCATTATTCATCATTCGATGGGTAAGGCTGTTCATCCAGAACGTACCTTCACGGCAAGGGGTGCATTTACCACATGATTCATGTTTAAAGAAATTTACAGTCTTATCGACCAACCAGGCCATATTCACCGTTTCATCCAGCACAATGATGGAAGCAGAACCCAGTGGCGCTTTTAAACGTTCCAGACAGGTCTCATAGGCCAATGGTGTTAAAAGACATTGCTCATCTGCGGGAACTATGTCGGAGGAGGCACCTGCGGACATGACAGCCTTGATCTTGTGATCACCGACAATGCCGCCACCATGCTCGAAAATTAATTCCTGATAGGTGACTCCCAGGGGCAGTTCGTAATTGCCAGGCTTATTGACACAACCGGAAAGTGAGAATATCTTCACACCCGGACTTTGTTCGGTGCCAAAACCTCTGTACCAATCAGCACCGTTTTGAATGATGACCGGGACATTTGTGAGCGTTTCGACGTTATTAATTAAGGTGGGTTTGCCATACAGTCCCACGACAGCCGGGAATGGTGGTCTTAACCGTGGTTGTCCCAATTTCCCTTCCAAAGATTCAAGCAGGGCAGTCTCTTCTCCGCAGATGTAAGCTCCGGCTCCTAGGTGAGTAAAAATTTGCAGCGAGTAATCCGTTCCCATTAACTTCTCACCCAAATAGCCAGCTTCCACCAGATCATTAATCTTTTCATCCAGAAAAGCTGCCAACTGCCAGAATTCTCCACGTAAATAAATATATGCACAATTTGCCTGCACGGCATAACTGGCAAGCATCAGGCCTTCCAGGAATTGGAAGGGATTGCTTTCCATGATCTCGCGGTCTTTGAACGTTCCGGGTTCCGATTCGTCCGCATTGGCAACCACATAATGCGGCCAGGAATTATTCGGTAAGAAACCCCATTTTATTCCGGTGGGGAAACCTGCTCCACCACGGCCACGCAGTCCGGAGTTCTTCACTTCTGCGGTGACATCCGCTGGTTTCATCGATTTCAATGCCTTTTCAAAGGCCACAAAACCATCATTTGCTTTGTAGACATTTAATGCTTCAATCCCAGGAACGTCGCGGTGGCGCAAGAGAATATGTTTTTCCATCTTATGCCCCTTTCTCCGTTGCAACTGCTTGACGAATTTCGTCTACGATCTGCATAGTGATTTCCACATTTTGATCTTCATAATATTTGATCTCACCATCCCCCTGCAGCTGAAACATCGGTGCACGATGACAGGCAGCCAGGCATTTTACTGCTTCCACAGTAAATAAGCCATCCACGGTGGTCTCGCCTTCCTTAATTCCCAGTTGATCACAAACCTGCTCCAGGTAACTTTCGGAACCACGCAATGCACAAGGTAAATCCGTGCAGATTTGAATGCGGTAACGGCCGGCTGGTTCAGCATGAAAGAGGGTATAAAAACCCATGATCGAGGCAACATCAGTTTCCGATACGCCAGTAATCTCTGCAATGTCTGTCAATGTTTGCACTGGAACATAACCTGAGTCCCGTTGCGCCAGAAACAATAAAGGCATTACGGCAGAACGCTTTCCTTCTGACGGATAACGTGCCAATATTCCCTGGATTTCTTTTTCGTATTTGTTATATAGTTTGTTCACCGATCCGCATCTCCCAGAACAATATCGATAGATCCAACAATACCAATCAAGTCCGCAATATAATGTTTTTTGCTCATAATTGGTACTGCCTGTAAATTCGAAAATGTTGGTGTCACCAGGTGCACCCGATAAGGTTTGGCTGAGCCGTCACTTTCCATATAAACACCCAGTTCTCCACGCGGGGATTCTGTGGCGACATATACGTGTCCCGCAGGTGGGGTGAAACCTTCCGTCCATAATTTGAAATGATGGATCAACGCCTCCATGCTGACGCCTATTTCAGATCTGGGAGGCGGTACATATTTCCGATTATTGCTGCGTACGGGTCCAAATGGCAACTTATTTAATGCCTGTTCAATAATTCGTAATGATTGGGTCATTTCCTCCACACGGACACGATAGCGTGCGTATACATCGCCTTCCGGGTGAACGGGTACATCAAATTTATAAAGTTCGTATCCACTATATGGTTCTTTTTTGCGTAAATCATGTGCCACACCGGAACCCCGAAGAACTGGCCCGGTCAAACCATACTGGTAACAATCTTCGGCGGTTAGAATCCCGATCCCTTTGGTTCGGTCTAAAAAGATTTCATTCTTCTCGAGCAAATCTTCGTATTCCTGGATCCGTCGCGGCATTGCCTTGAGGAAATCTCGCACCGACGTTTCGAATTCCACCGGAACATCACGCCATAAACCGCCCGGACGGATAAAAGTAGTCATCATCCGTTGGCCCGAGACAAGTTCAAAGATATCCAGGACCAATTCACGTTCGCGCATACAATACAGGAACATCGACATAGCACCTAAATCCAAAGCGGACGTTCCCAGCCACAACAAATGCGAAGAAATTCGCTGTAATTCTGCCAAAATCACACGAATCGCCTGCGCACGCGGGGGCACATCCAGTTCGGTTATTTTTTCCACTGCCAGACAATAGACCAGGTTATTACCCATTGGGTTAAGGTAATCCAAACGATCGGTCATTACCTCAGACTGTTGGTAATTCTTGGATTCCATATTTTTTTCAACCCCGGTATGCAGGAAACCGATGTCAGGAATTACATTTACAACAACTTCGCCATCCAATTCCAATAACAACCTCAATACACCATGCGTACTGGGATGCTGAGGGCCCATGTTGAGCAACATAGTTTCTCCGGTCATTGCCCGGTCGGAAACCAGATGTCTTAGTTCATCAACGGATACTTCTCGAATATCAACCATTTACTTCTCCCTCAGCCCATTAATCTTTCGGATGGGGTTTGTTGATCATGATTTCGTCATAATTGAAGGTGAATTGAACTTCTTCATATCCCAAAGGATAATCTTTGCGTAATGGGTGTCCGACCCAATCCTGTGGCATCACCATTCTGCGTAAATCCGGGTGCCCGGTGAAATGGATCCCGAAGAGGTCAAATACTTCGCGTTCCTTCCAGTTCGTACTGGCAAAAATATGCTGGACACTGTCGATTCTGGGTGAATTTCCATCCAGTCTTGTTCGCACCTGCAGTCGAATATTGTTCGGCATTGAATATAACTGATAAATCACATGAAAGCGTGGCGTCTCCTGTGGGTAATAATCCACAGCGGTGACATCCATACATACATTAAAACTGAATTGATCACGCAATTCGAGCATAAGCGTTTGGATATTTTCTGGCTTCACAAATAATGTGAATTCACCACGAAATTCTTCCACCTGTACATCATGCTGTGATTGGATACTGACTAATGTATTTTGAAGATGATCACTCATATTACGCCCAATCCTTAAATCGTTCTTTTCGTACTTTTTCATGCAGGGTTAATACACCATGGATCAGACCTTCTGGTCGTGGAGGGCAGCCAGCCACGTAGACATCCACAGGAACGATTTCATCAACACCCTGCACAATGGCATAATTGTTAAAAATTCCTCCACAGGATGCACAATCACCCATAGCGATTACCCATTTGGGTGCTGGCATCTGGTCATACAATTTTCGAACGACAGGTGCCATCTTGCGTGAAACACGGCCGGCGACAATCATTAGATCGGATTGCCGTGGACTGGCTCGCATCAATTCCATCCCAAAGCGGCTCATATCATAATCTGCTGCCTGGGCGGCCATCATCTCAATTGCACAACATGCCAAACCGAACAACATCGGCCACATCGCATTGGTACGTGACCAGTTGACAAGTGACTCTAATTGAGTAGTAACAATCCCCATATTACCGGCTTTTTGTTCTAATCCCATTCCAGTGCTCCTTTCTTCCAGGCATATAAATGCGCTACCTCTAATATCAGCACAAAAATGATCATAAATACCAATCCTGGTACGCCAATCTGACGGACAACCACCGCCCAGGGTACCAGAAACACAACTTCAATGTCAAACAGAATAAATAAAACAGCAATCAGATAATATCGAACTGATATCCGCCGTTTGGCTGGTCCATATGGCACCATACCCGATTCGTAAGGGGAATTCTTGCGTTGCCCTGGACGTTTAGGACCAAATGTATTGCCCAGCACAACAACAAATAAGCCAATAAAAACAGCTAATAACAGGATGATCAGCAAGGGGAGATATTCCATCAACATAGGCAATCCTTACCAAATAAGTCTTATTTACGTCGGCAAAAGTATAACACACGAACTGCCTGGTGGCAATTTTCACAAAGCTTAGACAGAAGTTTTCAACGGTAGACTTTGAATTAAAACAGAGTAAAGGTATATCACTGAATGTTTGAACCCAGGAGAAAATTGAAGCTGAAAATCATAATTCTTTACATCTCATTATCAAAATGTTTTTCTGGATTGTCATCAAGTTTACATCAAAGCGAACAGTCTTTCAAGCAAAATCGATTATGAAATTGCAAGAATTTTGATCAGGATTATCACAGTTTCCTGATAATTTTTCCGTATCGTTTTTATGAATTTTCCTGGCAACTATTCACTTGTGTTGATCGCATAAATCCAGACACCCGCCTGTTGGTACATCACTTCCACATTCGGGCAGTCAATCATTGCTTTCGGTTGTAAGCTGCCTTTTCCATCCCGTAGATAGACATGTGTAAGCTGTGCATCTTTCACCAGTGACCAGAAGCCATCGTCACAGGCATGCACCACCGCAGCCCGTTCCATCCAGTTCACCCAGACTTTGCTAGTTTCAGGGTCTGCATATCCATATAGCCCCGGTAAAGCCAAAGCAAACCGTCCGGTCTTTGGGATTATCCAATAGCCACCATCCACTCCTCGATACGTCTGATACTGCCAGATGGCTGTGTTGGTTAAGAATCGTGCATCCAGAGGCAGATTTTCATCAATCCACTCCAATGCATCCCAGTCTGTCTGATCAGCCAGGATGGTGACCGCGTTAATCACGGTCCTGGTTTGCCAGGCTCCCCATCCCAGGATTCCAACAATGCCAACAACCATAAATGTGATGCCAAAAATCTTGTTGAACCGGATTTGAAGCCACTCGCACAACCAAACCCAGGCATACGACAGAACAATCGAAGCTGGTATAAATAAAATAATTGCCATGTGATCCGGCCGGAAGGGACCAAAACGCAATCCCCAGGGAACGGCGAATAGAATAATCAGACTCGACCATAATGCCATCCCCCGGGCACCTTTTTGCCACCAAATCAGAACCAATCCCAGTAAGGCACCAGCCATGAGGAAATAGTTATGCGTCGGACCTAGCAAATATAAAATATAGCGGTATGAAACCAAATTCTCAGTTTTCGGTAAAACGACCTGCACCATCACCTGCGATGAATGCGCACTCAACATGCGTATCAACCAGGGCAAGGAAATCAGGATTCCTGCTCCGGTGGTCAACGCCAATTGTATTAGATTGACGAGAACTTTCTTTCGTTCTTCGCTTTCTTTATTCCGGTACCAGAAAATCCCCCGTTCGACCAATAAACTAAAGATGAATAATCCAAAGTAAAATAATGCCAGATAATGCACCAATGCCAGACCTGCAGTTAGCACCACAAGCCGGGCAACTCTCTCGCGTGTAAATCCATCCTTGATCAGTTCATACGCGCAAGCCATAGCTGGTAGCATCACCAGGATGCCTGTCAATAAAGTGTAGCGTCCCCAGGTGACATAATAAGCAGGCATTTGAAAAGCAAACCCCACCAGTAAAGCCGCTAGAATCGCTGGAAATGATTTACGCCAGAGTGCTTTACTCACACGATAGATACCCAACACCACCAGCGCATTGATCACCTGACCAAACCAGAGCACAGCCTGCAGTGGTTCCAAACGACTGACCCAGCTGAATAAGGCTGCTATCAGATGAAAACCATAGTGATAATGCAGCGGAACATCTAATTCTGGTGCCAATGTGCGTGGCAACCCCCCAAAATCCAGAATTTTCTGCGTGATCAGTACATGATGAACCGAATCCACCCAGGCGGGAAAAATCAAATCCTTTGCCTGATAAAATCGAAAGGCAACCACCGCCAACAATACCAATCCGGTTCCAATGAGCCAGATAGCATTCATTTTATTCAGGTTGATCCGCTGTTTTAATACAAAATAAAACACGGTAAGAATTAGTAGGCAAAATAAAATCACCAGAAATCCGCCTGAAAAGCGCCACTTCAGAAAAAAGAACAGCATCGCCAGAATCGCCATGATGGAAATGCTCAAGCCCTGAATATCTGCCAGGCGTTCGACGATGTTGCGATGATCATTTCTGAAAAACAAAACCCACACCAAACCGGGTAAGAACAAAACCTGTGCCGCAACAGCTGCCAGGAGGATTTGTTCAGTAAAAGGGTAGGATAGGATCATGTTATGGATTTTATACCAAATCGATGTTCCTGAATGCGAGCTGTTTTAGGTTCAGGATAAATATTCGCGGAGATGTCGACTGCGGGTTGGATGCCGTAACTTGCGCAGCGCCTTAGCTTCGATCTGACGAATACGTTCACGAGTGACATTGAAATACCGGCTGACTTCTTCGAGGGTATGGTCTTTGCCATCGATCAGGCCAAACCGTAATTCCAAAACCTGTCGTTCCCGTTCCGAAAGTGCTCCCAGGGCATTCTGCACCTGTTCACGCAGCATTTCCCGCGCGGCCGCATCCATTGGTTCCAATGCATCATCATCTTCAATAAAATCGCCAAGCTGACTGCTATCTTCATCACCCACCGGACGTTCCAAAGAAACCGGCTCCTCAGCGGATTGCAAAATTCGTTGCACCTTGGCTGTGGCAGCTGACCAGCGAGCCTGTAAATCAAAGTCAATCGGAATATCTAATTTTCGGCAATGTTGGATCTCTGCGACATCAATTTCGGTTAAGAATCCTGAATCCAATGCTAATTCTTCCTGGCTGGGTTCCCGTCCTAATTTTTGTACCAGCGAACGCTGCACCCGGAGAAGACGGGTAATCGCCTCAAATAAATGCACAGGAATGCGGATCGTGCGGGCCTGCTCAGCAATATATCGGCTGATCGATTGGCGTATCCACCAGGTCGCATAGGTGCTGAATTTGAATCCACGGGTCGGATCAAATTTTGCTACCGCTCGTAAAAGGCCAAGATTTCCCTCTTGAATCAGATCCAGGAAGGAAATTCCACGCCCTAAATATCGTTTGGCAATACTGACAACCAGACGTAAATTTGCGCGAATTAAACTCTGATTTGCTTCTTCCGCCAGCCAGCGCACCTGATCCATCTCGACGGTGAGCACATCTTCAGAAGGCAGGAATTTATCAAAGGAACTGCGCCGTGGTAATTTTTTCTTTTCCTGTAAATAGCGGATCAATTTGTTTGAGGTTTCTTCGGGCAATAAAAACAAACACAGGAAACCTTTGAATGCATGTTGGACAAGTCCATCCCATTTGGAATCTTTCCCCCACATGCCATTATCCAAATAAGAACGCAAATAAGAAGGTTCATCCGCCTGCCAGGTACGTCGTAATAATTGTGATTCCAATAATACCAGGTCGATATCAGGAATATCACCCTGTGCAAGCGTATCAACATCACCAAGAAAGTTTTTCCAGGATTCATACAACATATCCACAACCGTCACAAAGATGGCTGTGTAATAACCGGAGACACCTTTACCAATGTTTATATTGATCAGAATCTGATCGAGCAGGCGTTCAGCTTCAATGCGGGCTGCCAGACGAAATTCACTATCCGCATCCAGCAGGTCTATTCGTCCGATTTCTTTTAAATATAGACGAACCGGGTCTTCGGATAAATCACCGGTAATCGCTGCTTCCAGAATTTCAATGGGATCTTCAATTACATCTTCGTCCTCTTCAGCCCCGGAATCAGATTCAACGTTGTCATCATCTTTCCATTCAGAATTTTCATCATTCTCAACAGAATGCGAGACTTTCTTTTTGGTGCGCCCACGGGTAGCTTTACGAGGCTTGGCTGGGGTTTTCTTGACAACAGCCAATTTTTCTTTTTTTTCTTCTTCTTCCGGTAACATTTCCACTGAAAGATCAGGTTCAATTGTATTCACGCTTTCGCGTGGCGGCGTTTTCTTTTTGGGCATAGGATTATTTATACCATAATTTGTTTTTAATCAAGTTGAATCAGACGTCCCAATGCAATGTCCAAACGAGAGCGCATCTGGGTGTAATGCATCATATTATCCTGGTAAGGATTTATGCCTGTCTCACCGGCTTCCTGCATCTCTTCCATTAAAAAGCGCATTTGTTGAAGCCCTTCATTAACCCTCACCAATCGTAATTTCATCAAACTGCGAATCAAATCCTCCTGCAATCTTTGAGCATTGGCATTTTCCAGGCGTGGATCATTCTTCATCTCCTCAACAAACCCGACAAGTTCTTCCGGTAGATGCTGATTGAGATACATACTCGGTTCAAACCGATCCTGCTCTATCGATTGGATCATCAGGCGTGCCAGAATTTGGTAATCAGCGTACTCAAAATCGGTCACATCCATGCGATTGAGACCATTTTTCTGCAAGGCGCGATCCAGCACCTGTAACCATTCCGGGTCTTGTAATAACAGGATTAAGCAATGTTTTTCAAGCGATTTAGCCAGTTGTTCGCTGGTCTTGGAAATAGGCCTTGCTTCCACCAAAACGGTTGACTGTTCCTTCGGTTTTCTGCGTCCACTGCTGGTAGTTCGAATAGAAGTTCCATCTCCCACCAGAGCACGTTCATCAACCTTTAATAAGCGTGCTAACCGTTGCCGGTACGCATCACGCTCCACTGCATTGGGAATATCTTCGATCAAAGGTAGTACCTGGTTTGAAATCTCCCGTTTCACTTTTGGATCATCCAGATCTTTCTGGCTGGCAAGCGTCTCCATCACATGGATGACAATTGGTTTGGCGGATTGCACAATCTTGCGCCATTCTTCGGGATCACGCAGCACAATCTCATCCGGATCCATGCCTTCCGGAATGGTGGTCACGCGCACATCAGCTTCCAGGCGGGCTTCGTACCGAAGTAAACCACGCGGATTAAAGCTGATCTCTTCGCTGTGGTCGAGTGCCTGCCGGGCAACTTCCAATCCACGCAGGGTGGCTTTCTCGCCAGCTGCATCGGCATCCAAAGCCAGGATGATTCGGCGGGTAAACCGTTTTAACAGGCGCATTTGATCTTCCGTCAATGCGGTTCCCATCGGGGAAACCGTATTGAGAAAGCCTGCCTGATACGGAACAATCACATCCATGTATCCTTCCACAATCACAACCTGATCTTCTGTTCGTATGGCTTTACGTGCAAGATTTAATCCATACAGCAAGCGTCCTTTATCAAACAGAGGTGTTTGTGGGGAATTTAAGTACTTTGGTACATCATCTGGATCCAATACCCTGGCACCAAATCCTGACATACGCCCATTCATGTCCCGAATGGCGAACATCAGGCGATTTCGAAAACGATCGTACACCCCACCACCTTCCCGCTGGGTGACCATACCTGATTCCACCAGATCAAGTTCGGAATATCCCTTTCCCAAAAAATATTTGTGGGTACTATCCCAGGAAGCCGGGGCAAAACCAAGACCAAACGTTTCAATTGTCTCGCGGGAAACGCCGCGTTGTGTCAAATAATTAAATGCGTACTTCCCTTCCGGTGATTGCACTAAATGATGCTGGTAAAAAGTGACTGCTTCCTCCAGTAGCTGGCGATACTTGTCGTATTGTTCATCCTGCTCTTTTTGTTCTTCGGTCAGGGGTTGTAATTCCACGCCTGCTTTTTCAGCCAGGTACCGCAGTGTCTTTGCAAAATCCCAGCCTTCTTTTTTCATCACATATTTAAAAACATCGCCCCCCTCATTACACTGACCAAAACAACGCCAGGTACCCGAATCAGGGAAAATCACAAAAGCAGGTGTGCGTTTGTTATCGTGAAATGGGCAAAAACCAAGATAATTTTTCCCGGAACGACGTAATTTTACAGAATCGGAGACAAAATCAAGTATATCAATCCGACTTTTAATCTCATCAATTGTTGACATCCATGCCTCAATTTGATTCTATTACAGAAAGGAAAAATCTACCTGGTTTGATGCAAGATATTTTCATCAAATTTTTAGAAAGGATTGCAGGCTAGAAACCTTCCAATTGTGAGAAATCTGCCACACCTTGCGCCAGTGAGGCGATCCTTTGCAACATGCCAAGTCTGTTTTCTCTGATTGATTGATCTTCTGCCATTACCAGCACTTCATCAAAGAAATGATTAATCACCGGCATGAGCGGCATAAAGATATGAAAGAAATCTGCCATCGAACCTGCCCTGCGTTCAAAATTTGAAACGGATACAATACCGGCATACATTTCACGTTCAGAATCATCTTTCAAAAGCGTTGGGCTGACGGGGTATACAGTTTTCAAATCCCGGGTGATGCGTACACAGCGGGAATAGGTTGGTAATATTTTTTCCCAATCGGAGCGTTTAATCCAATCCAATAATGTCTGGATCGCACGAACAGCTGCAGCCGGGTTATGTCCCTGGGCTGCTAAAACTGCTGCAACTACATCATACCGATATCCCAGTTCCAACAAGCTGCTTTGCAGGCGTCCATTGATAAATTCCAGACAGGCTTGAAAATCTTCCGCTTTCATTTCGATGGGTAACGCTGAGGAAGCCAGATTCAAACCTTCCCGCAGGTCAAAATCCAGATCCCAGGCAATCAACATCTGCACCATGCCGAGGGCTGCACGACGCTGGGCAAATGGGTCCTTGGTTCCGCTGGGGGCTAATCCTGCAGCAAATAATCCAGCCAATGTATCCAGTCGGTCTGCCAGACTCAAAACCATTCCACCGCGTGTACTTGGCATCTGGTCACCGGAAAATCTGGGTAAATAATGTTCAAAAATTATTTTTGCCACTTCCTCCGGCTCGCCGGATTTTAAGGCATAAAATCTCCCCATCACACCTTGTAAGGATGTCATTTCAATCACCATATGACTGACCAGATCAGCTTTACAAAGATGGGCTGCTCTGCGGGTAACACGCCCTTCGCTTTCCGGCAAATTGAAAAACTTGATCAGATTGGGAATGATTTTTTCAATTCTTTCGGTCTTATCCAGCATGGATCCCAGTTTAAATTGGAAAGTTAACCCTGATAAAGCCGGGCGTAATTCCACCAGGCTGTTTTTAAGATCCTCTCTAATAAAAAAAGCAGCATCAGCAAAGCGTGCACGGACAACCTGTTCGTTTCCATCCACAACCTGCTCAATATGCTGATCATCCCCGTTGCGTACCCCGATAAAGAATTTCATTAAATTTCCGTTGTAATCAAAAACAGGGAAATAACGTTGGTGTTTCTTCATCACGGAAATCAATACTTCGGGTGGTAACGCCAGATACTCATCCTCGAAACTGCCAATAAAGGCGGTAGGAGATTCAACCATCATGGTCACTTCGTCCAAGAGATCAAGGTCAACCCGGTGGTCCGCCCCCCCACATTGCTTAATTTTCTCTTTTACCTGCAGCTCAATAACATTTTTTCGGTTATCCACATCAATGATAATCTGTTGTGCTTCCAACGACTTGAGAAAGCTGGCGGGATTCTGAACGTCAATCATCTCTTGCTTCTGAAAGCGCAGACCACGCGTCTGAGTTTTGGTGCTCAATCCAGCATATTGGAAAGGAATCAGCTCATCACCCAGCATCGCTAACAACCAGCGAATGGGACGCGAGAAGGCTACATTGGACTCATTCCAACGCATCGATTTATCAAATTTTAAATTGGAGATTAAAACAGGTAAAGCTTCTGCCAGTACCACCAATGCTGCCCGGCCAGATTGCTGGATTTCAACCGTCACATAGCGTCCACCATCGATCTCAGAGACGTTTAATTTGGATACATCCACACCTTTCCCTCGCGCGAATCCCTCCGCTGCTTTGGTGGGTGTTCCATCCGGATTGAAGGCTCGATCTGCTGGTGGACCCTTCACAACCTGGACCAAATCCAGCTGTTTTCGTTGAAGTTTGTCAACAGATACAACCAGCCGTCTTGGTGTTCCTGAAACATGAACCGTGCCGTGGGATAAGCGCAGTTCATCCAGTAAGGCTGGAACTCGAATAGATAATTGATTCAGAACGGACTTCAGATCTCCTACCGGTAATTCTTCACAACCAATTTCAAAGAGGAATGGCGCAGTGCCATCCAGTTTTGTTTCATCGACAACCACTGGTTCAACCGTTTTCTGGGTATGGTCGGGTTGCTTGTCTGCAGCTTTCCAGGGAAAGCCCATCGCCTCGCGTTGTTGGTAGTAAGCCTCAGCCACCTTTCTTGATATTTCACGCATGCGTGAAAACAAAGCCTGTCGCTCGGTAACACCGACTGCCCCACGCGTATCCAGCACATTAAAGGTATGCGAACATTTCAATACACTATCATGGGCCGGTAAGACGAGTCCAAGGGTTAATGCTTCATTCGCTTCCGCTTCGTACAAGTCAAACATCTGTCGTAAGCGCTGCACATCGGCTACTTCGAAATAATATTTACTGTGTTCCTGTTCCCCTCTAAGATGGACATCCCCATAGGTGCGGTCCGGGCTCCATTGGATATCTGTAAAACTATTCACCTTTTGTAATGCCATGGCGATGCGTTCCAGACCGTAAGTGATTTCCACCGAGACGGGTTCCATCGGCATACCGCCGGCCTGCTGGAAATAGGTGTATTGTGTGATTTCCTGACCATCCAACCAGACTTCCCATCCCAGACCCCACGCACCTAATGCCGGGGATTCCCAGTTATCTTCCACAAAGCGGATATCATGTTCGGCGGGGATTACACCCAGGGCTTCCAGGGACTTAAGATAAATTTCCTGTGGGTTGCCCGGGTCAGGCTTGAGGATCACTTGAAACTGCGTATGCATTTGCAAACGATTGGGATTTTCACCATAGCGGCCATCATCCGGGCGTACAGATGGTTCCACATAAGCCACTTTCCAGGGTTCAGGGCCCAAGACCCTCAAAGATGTCGCCGGGTTCATGGTACCGGCACCTACCTGGGTGTAATACGGCTGCCAGATCAAACAACCCTGGTCATTCCAGAATTGTTGTAATTTTAAGATGATCGATTGAAAATCCAAACTCATTCTTCCTCCAAAGCCCGCTGACAAGTAAAAAAATAATAAAAACAGCCAGAAACTAATCTAAAATCGTGTAGCAATTATACCAATCAATCGGTTTGCAAGGAATTTTGTGGCAAACCTTGGTTATGAGGATACCAAATTGTGGGATCGAATATGCGATGACTGATGGGAAAGTAATATGATCAGAAACATTGAAACCAAAGACCTCCAATCTGTATGTGATATTTATAATCATTATGTCCTAACGGCCAATGCCTCCTTCGAGGTCGATAAGGTACCGGTAGAAGAGATGCAAAGACTGGTGGCGGAATATACCAGTATTTACCCCTGGCTGGTATATGAGCAGGACGGAGATCTTTCGAAACTCAAAAAGGTTAGTTTAATTATTTATTATGTCGGATAATTGAAGGAATGAATAGGAAAGTAGTAATTGTCCCTTTTTTCATGTTAAGGCGACTTATATATAGAGCTCAAAATAAGTTACCCCTGGCAGGATCTATGATCTATTATGTAAAGGAGATCAATGGCAGAAAGGACAATACATTTGACCACAAATACAAGCGATGACGAATATGATGATCACCGGCTCATTGAGGATGTTCGTAAAGATCCAAGAAAATTTGGATTGCTTTACAAAAAATACGCCAATCCTGTCTATCGTTATATCTTCACACGTACCGGTAATCAACAAATAGCAGAAGATATCACCTCCCAGACTTTCCTGGCAGCTTTAGAATCCATTAGAAATTTTCGACAGGATGGTAATTTTGGTGCATGGTTATTCACGATTGCAAGAAACAAAGTCAATGATCATTTTCGTCGAAGTAAAACCGTGACACCTATCCATGAAGCTGAATTAATTGCAGATGGGAGCGACCCATTGGCTTCCTCAATCCAATCTGATCAATCAAATACCGTTCAAGCTTTGATCAAAAGTCTTTCAGAAGATGAGCAGGAATTGCTGCGCTTGCGTTTCATTGCTGAGTTAAGTTATTCAAATATTGCTCATTTGTCCCATAAGAGTGAAGATGCTGTGAAAAAATCCATTTATCGTTTGCTGGCACGATTGCAAAGCCAGGTAGAGGTGAATAATGAATAAAGAAAACGGGAATTTAAAGTTTGAGGAGTTCGTTCAGAACTCATATAATGTCCCTCCCATCAGTGGTGAATTCTACAATAATTTGTATGCTGAATTGATGACAAATGCGGGGAATATGCAAATTTTTCCGAAAAAATCAACTAATTTGGTTCGGATAAAGAGATTTTCCCTGGTGGGATTAACGATTGTGTTGATTATTGCCATCAGTTTTTTGGTCAGTCCCTCCTTGCGCGTCATGGCGGAAAATATATTCAGCTTCTGGAAAAAAGTGGATAATCAACAGGTGATCACAACAATACCGGAAGTGCCTGCTGTTGACCCGGAAAAGATACCCGCCATTGTGGAATCATTACAGGAAGAGATCAAAAGTACCCAACAGGCAACAGCTTCCTCAGAGGAAGAATTCATTATCAAATTGCCAACCCTGCTGCCTGAGGGTTATCGCATCGTTACAGTGTCAAATGGACCAAATGGCAATGCCTGGGTTGATCTTTCACCAAGAAATAAAGGAGTATATTTAACTGTAAACATCCAACCAGCTTCTTTAGTCGAAAATTCAATCATTGGTCCGGCGGATAAAATTGAAAAGGTCGCAATCAATAATTTAACCGGTGAATATGTGCGGGGTAGTTTTGGCGTCGGACCCTGGATGACTGGTTATGTTAAAGAGGAAGATGCAAAGAATTTGACCTGGATTGATGATGGCAATGTTCACAAATTAGCCTGGAATGATGGAAACATGAATTACCTGATGATCTATGCTGGATCTGGTGATCCAGGAAATCCCCGATATCTCGGAAAGAATGATATGGCAAAAATAGCAGCCAGTATGATTCCGGTGGAGAATGGAGTTCGACCCACGGTAGAGTCCTTTGTTCCAGATAATGGTGAAGGTGAAGAATCTGTTCCATATATAAAGGATTTTGTAACTCTAAACCGCTTGGTTAGCTTTGACGTTCCTGAACCGACATACATACCGGAAAAATATACTTTTGATGGTGGCGAAGCGCCATTTACAGGGACCGTCATTTTTGAGTATTTTTCCTGCACCCCTGAGCCTGGCGAATTGGATCATGAAATTAAGTTTGGTTTCATGGTGCAAATGAACAAAATATCTGAACAACAATTAGAATATGAATTAAGTTCCTTCGCTGATGAAATTGGTAAAGATGCTGTGATTGAGACAATCCTGATTGATGGGATGGAAGTTCAATATATAAAAGGTGATTGGATAACAACCTGGGTTGTTGAAGATGGAAAGTCGGTTCCTCAAGAAAGGGTCTGGGATAACAACGCTTATTGGCATCGTATGAAATGGTATAAAGATGGTGTCTTATACTCTTTAAGTAATTACCTGGCAATCCAACCCGATTATCAAGGTTCCTGTGCACTGACCAAAGAAGACCTGATTAAGTTTGTGGAAGGATTGCAGTAGGATGAAAAGTGGAATGGGGGTTTGAAAACCACCCCGATGCTCTGATTGAATTCCTCCAAAGAATGGGCATTCTGAAATTTGAGAAAAACAGGATCCCATTCTTTTTAATTTACTAACTTTTTTATGCTCTAAAAGATATTATTAATATAGGCTCTTTCAAAGATCATGTGCTTTACTGTGAGCGAAAATGACAAATTATTCAAACAAAACACAAATTAATATGAATTCAGATGAAAAAGCAGTATCAATACTGAAAAATGGCAATATTTCCGGTTTATCAGTCCTGGTTCAAAAATATCAGGTTAAGGCTGTACATATTGCATTGTTTATCACACACGATCTACCCACCGCTGAAGAAGTTGTTCAAGATTCCTTTGTAAAAGCCTTTCATAAAATTTCTCAATTTGATGAAACCCGAGCATTCGAACCCTGGTTCTTGAGAATAGTGATCAACGCAGCGATTAAGAGTGCCAAAAAGCAGAAGAATTTTTTACCAATGGTTAACCCGGTTGATGGAAATAATATCGAAGACTGGTTAATCGATCAAACGAACAGCCCTGAGGAAATGGCAGAGACTGCTGAATTTCAAACAATTGTGTGGCAGGCAATAGAAAAGTTGGATCCAAACCAGCGAGCTGTTATCGTTATGAAATATTTTTTAGAAAATTCAGAAAAGGAAATCGTAAATCAGCTGGGAAAGCCATTAACAACTATTAAATGGTGGCTTTATATTGCCCGACAACGACTCAAGCAGCTGATTAAATCAGATTTGAAGTATGACCATGTGAAAATGGAGGATAAAAATGAATAAAAAACATATGAAATTAATTTTAGAAACTATTGCCAATCAAATAGCTCCTGAAGAAAAAATAAATTTATGGCCATCTATAGAAAACAAACTATTAATGGACCATGCTTATGAAAATAAGGAATTAAGTATTCGAGATAAATCTTATCGTATCAATCATAAATCTTTGCTGCGACAAAGATTGGTTCTTACAATTATTTTAATGACGCTGGTATCAGTCGTCATTTTTTTCACATCCCCTCAAGGGAAAGCTATCGCAGAGTCAATCAAACATTTATTTGTAACGACAGATGTAACTGAAATCCCCATTGATGATCCCGACACGGTAGCTTCCCCAACTTTTGTGCCTACATTTGAAGTAACTTTAATACCAGCAACTGAATCAGGGGTCAAAGAAAATTTTATCTCACCTGGAATTGCCAGTTTATCCTCCACCGATCCTGCGTGCGAAGAGGATCCGAATGGCTACACCTGCCAGATTGCCAAAGCGGAAAGAAAAGTTGGCTTCGATCTGAAAGAGCTACCTGCAGATCCATACACATTCAAGTTTTCAGAACTTTATATCACCCAAAGTGACGAGGTTTGGATTAATTACGAAAGGGTTGGTGGTGGTAGTTACTTATATTTGTACCAGGCAATCGGTGATATGGCGTCGATGTATGGTAGTGTTCCCGAAG
>Ga0351909_1123_pt1 | contig 24559 bp, 15 predicted proteins | sample TotcelHT113001L4_FD_206864 | JGI IMG/M metagenome (GOLD analysis project Ga0351909, IMG submission 206864) | Enriched cells from coal bed in the Powder River Basin, Montana, United States - Total cells T11 rep1 HSBNCT.T11.300.1.L4 ... | reverse complement strand
AGCTATTCGGTGGGACGGGACTGCGTGGTGGCGATCATGTGGGCGGCACCTGCCGGATTGCGGCCAAGCGACTGACGCTCACAGGCGGTGCCGATCGTGTGGGCGTCCGGCTGCCGGATCGTGGCCAAGCGGCTGACGCCCACAGGCGGTGCCTATCGTGTGAGCGTCCGGCTGCCCGATAGCGGCCAGGGGGGCTACGTCGCGACGCCGGGGCCACCGGCCAAAAAGTCCGTGAATTCGACACGGGCGAACGTCGGGCCGCGGGGGCGGGAATGGCGTGCCCCTGTGACCATCGCGGCCAGCGGCTGATGTTCACAGGCGGTGCCTGTCGTGTGAGCGTCCGGCTGCCGGATCGCGGCCAGGCCGCTATGCTCACAGGCGGTGCCAGGCGGGCCGGTCGGCGGCGAGCGTGTGGACAAATTGCGACTGCCAGAGCAGAGCCCAGTCACGAACGTGCCAATAGCTTGTTGACCGATGTGTCCCACAAGCTAATTTGTCAGCCGCCGCCGACCATCACCTGCCGGATCGCGGCCAAGCGCCCACGTCGCGAAGCCGGGGCCACAGGCCACAACGCCCGTGGACGCGGCACGGGCGAACGTCGGGCCACGGGGGGCGGGAGTGGCGGCGATCAGGGGTCAGCACCTGCCGGATCGCGGCCATGTGGCTGACGCTCACAGGCGGGGCCTATCGTGTGAGCGTCCGGCTGGCAGCCAATGTGGCGACGCCCACAGGCAGGACCATTCCCACGTCGCGACGTCGGGCCACAGGCCACAACGCCGGTGAACGCGACGCGGGCAAACGGCGGGCCAAACGATACGGCGTCTATCCGCCCTGCTGGCTGGTTGGCTGGAGCTTGTGAAAAGGTATCAATGATGGCTACTTGCCCCAGGTTGGTCCTAGGGTGAGACTGCAGTGGCCGTTCCCTGTTTTCAGGAACTTTTGGCTCTTCTGCAGATCAAACTCGCCAACCACATCAAATACATCGATACGGTTAGTGACGGGAGAACCCACGAAAAGCTGGTCGCCATCTGGCGTGAATTCAATTCCCTGAGCGATGCCACCAGTGTCAAGATAGTAGAGCAGTTGCGGCGGATTGCGTTGCATATCGAGCACAGCGATGCTGGCGTTGGTCCAGGACGCGCATGTGACTACCGCCATCTTTCCATTGGGATGGAACGCGAAGCTTTCTACAGTGTCGGCCACCTGTTTGATCACGCTGTTGATTATGGGGGGCTCCTTCGTTAGGTCAACGACTGGGACGTCGCAAAAGACGCCTGCGTCACCGCTGGAATTCTGGCACACGAATGCTTTCTTGCCGTCTAGGCTGATTCGCAAAATGTAGCTATCGGGTAATAGTCGCGTATCCGTTCCTTGCTGGACTTCTACATCGCTTAGATGACGGACCTTTTGAGGACTAAACGAATACCAGTGGATCGCAGCCGGTCGTTCCCTGAGATCCACGTTGCCTTGTGTGGCGATGATTCTATCGCCCGCCGGATTGATCCAGAAACACGGAAAGCCGTTGCCATGGTGACTACGACTGACTTCAACCAGCTTTCCACTCTGGATTTTGAACACGTAGAAGTTCTCGGAGCCACCCACCACGAAGTGTTGTCCGTCGGGGTGGGGAAGTACATGCGCAGGGCAATCTTCGAAGAAAACACGATGGACCACAGCGAAGTCTGGCGACCCGAGGTCAATCATCGAAATCATGTTCGACAGAGGTGATGCCAATTCCTCCGCGGGCCGTTTTGCGTCGTGAATATCGTTATTCGTCAACGGTTCACCGGTGGGATGCTTGATTGGGCCCCAGGCTTTGGGGCGAAAGCCATGATTTGTGATCAAGCCATACCGACCATCCGCGGTCATCGCCATGGTCGGAGTTCCTGCAATGGTACAAGGGACGGTACCATAGACCGTTCTGCAGATTGGTGGATGGTCAGGACCTAGACGGATGACAGTGAAGGAGTCTTTGGTCTTTATATTGTAATCAATGAGGCCCTCCTCAGTCCTGCGCCATAATATGTCGCTTTCCCCATCATTTGCGCTCAGCAAGGTAAGCGGCGTCTTCGTGGTGATATATGGTTTTTCATCTGCACAAAAAGCCATTGACCAAGTGCAGGTGACCGAGACGATGACGAGAGTGACGTGCCTGATCATACGGTGATCCCTCCAAATCCAGCCGGCGATGACCTAGTTCCCACCAGCGTACTCGGTTCGCCGTCTGAGTTCAAATCGAGAAAATCTCCGAATTCGGCTCCAGCTGAAGCGAAACGCGGCTGGCTGCCGAGTTCCCAGCGCGGTTTTTTGTCGCCAGTTTCTTCGGATAACTCGAACCCGCGTCCGGTAAAGTAGCCGCTATGTCGCACTGATCACGGCGGGGGCACCTGCCGGATCGCGGCCAAGCGGCTACGCACACGTGCCTACGTCGCGACGACGAGGCCACAGGCCACAACGCCCGTGAACGCGGCACGGACGAACGGCGGGACGTGGGGGCGGAATGAGCCAGCCCCTGCCGGATCGCGGCCAGCGGCTGCGTCGCTCAAGTGTTGACGCCGGGGCCAAGCCGCCACTTCCGCCCGTGAACGCGACACGGGCGAACGGCGGGCAGCGGGGGCGGGGACGGGGCCATCACCCTGCCGGATCGCGGCCAAGCGGCTGACGCTCACAGGCGGGCCGGTCGTGTGGGCGTCCGGCTGCCAGGGGCCACGGGGGTCGTCGGCCAGCCCCTGCCGGATCGCGGCCAAGCGGCTACGTCGCGACGCCGTGGGCCACTGGTCACAACGCCCGTGATAGCGACACGGGCGAACGTCGGGCCACAGGGGCGACCCGCACCTGCCGGATCGCGGCCACCGCGTCGTCCTCCCGACCAAGCCGCCTCCCGTGACGCTTACACGACGTCCCCCGGCGTCCCGTGACCGAGGATTCGACCCTGACTGATCACGTAGCTGTGATCGGTTACGCACGTGCGCGCCCACGCGAACATTTGATGACCAGCAGGGCGCTGAACGCCCACCCGCTGTTACCGTCGCGATACGACCAGTGGCGAAACCGCAAACGGCTGTTAACAGGCACGACGTTATGGGGCAGCACCTGCCGGATCGCGGCCGGGCGGCTGTTCACAGGGGCGACGATCGTGTAGCTGACGGGCTGCCTGTGGTCGCTGGCGGTCGGCACCTGCCAGGTCGCGGGCAACGTCTGACGCTCATACGGGGTGCCGATCGTGTCTCTGCTCAGGTCGACCGCAATGGAATGACTTGGCCGTAGTTCGGCGAGAAACTTGGCGGCATGGAAGCCCCGGGAACGACCCATAGAACTTCGTAGGGTACGGGATCGCGGGGGAAGCTGATGTAGCCATCGGTCAGTACGACGGCGGCGGTGATGTCGGGATCGTCGGCCAACCGCAGCATGGCTGGCGTCAGATCGCTGCCGCCCAAACCGCAGATCCGGAATTCCGCCAACTGCTCCGGTTCCACATACTCGTCCTGCGTCACGGCCGTATCACACTGCAGGATGTGGACAGACTCGATGCCGGCGTTCTCACAAAACGCGCCGATCACGCCTAAAATGATGGACTGTTTACTCATCATGGAACCGCTGGTGTCCAGGATGATATGCAGCATTTTTCCATCCCTTTGCCGGCCCGGCAAAACGATGTCGGGACTGGCGGCAGTTCGGCGAGACGATCTGGCAAACGTCCGGACACTCGTGAATGTGCCGTCAAACCAGCGCTGCATTGCCAGCATCCAAGGCGGCTGATACAGGTCCTTTAGCGCGGTCACCAGGCAATCGCTCGCGGCGGAAGCGTCGCCAACGCTCGGATCCATGGTGATCTTCAGCGTGCCCAGACTTGCGACCTTTGCCGCCAACCGTCGCACCACCTTCTGATTCCGTTTGATCCTGGCGGCTGGCTCGTCGGGAAACCAATCACGTTCCCATTCCCGTGGCAACACATCGTTCATTGGACGGCGAGAACGGTCGCTGGGCTCGGATACCGGCGGCGACGGCGTGACATCTTCCGGCTCCGGCACTCGAGGCAGCAAGCCCGCTTCGCGCAAGGCATGCCCCAGTTGCGTAATGGGCGGAGAGTTGTTAAGCTCTTCGCCAGACCTGCGGTTTCCGTATCTTCGCCAGTAGGTGTCGCGGCAAAGTCGGCGATCAATCCTAAGACGGCCGACCAGTTCCTCGAGCGAGAGCAAGCTGGCGCCCTGGAAGTGAAGCCCACCAGCTGGCGGCTCGCGTCCCAGTTCTTGGACCAGCATATCGTTGATGATGTAGTCGTGAGCGATGTTCACTAATGTCAGATCCGTGTCTGCGCCGCGGCGATGGGTCTGCAGCGCCAAGTGATACAATTCGTGAGCCGCGACAAAGGCGAGGTCGGGGAGATTCAACTCGTTTACGAAATCCGGATGAACCAGCAGGCAGCCGCTCTCGAAAACCCCCGCGGTTTCCACTCGATGATCGACCACGATGCGCACAGTCTGGGCGAGCCCGGCGAAATGCGGGAGCGAAACCGTCACCAGACGCAGGGCTCGCTGCATTTTGCCCTGCGGTGTTAGAGCCCTATTGGACTCGAAACTGGCGTTCATAAATCCGTGAAGTCCGTAAAGTCTGGAAGCCCGGTGACGTCCGCCAGGGCGGCGAACATAGCTTGTGAGGCTCCCAGGCCAGCCCAGATTTCGACCATGTCGACCAGCAGGGCAAAGCGATGCTCTTCTGGCAGGCTGCGGAGCATACGATCGATAACCTCGGCCGGGATGTCTTTCAAGTCGCCACGTTGGGCCGCGGTTCGAATCCGGTTGAGGACGAACCAGCGGGCGGCGTTTTCCTTTGGGATCTTGTCAGTGTTCAGCACGTACTCTCGCACCGGAAGAAGATCGCGGATCTGATGTTCTGCCATGGCACAAAAGACGGCCGCGTCCTCGGGCGAGAGACGCCCGAACGCCAGGGCTCGGCGAATCTCGACGTTGGCAAGTCCGGCTGCCTCGACCAGATCCAACGCGGCAGATAGAGCCGCCCAGGCCCGCGGCGTCGAGAACGGGGCCGGAGCCCGCGGCACGGGCCGCATCAGCGCTTCGGGCATAAAGGCGATGAATGCAATGATCTCGCTACGAACTCCGTTAGCCTTAGCCCAAATCAACCATTCTCTGACGTCGATGCGGATGTGCAAGATGGTGACTCGATTAACCAACGCACTGCTGATCGTGCGGACGAGCGCCTGGTCCTCGGCGCGATTGCCAGCGGCCACGACCCAGGTGCCCTTCGGAAGCTGATGTTCGCCGATTCGCCGTTCCAGCAGCAACGCATAGAATGCTTTCTGGATATCCGGTGTGCACGCCGGTAACTCGTCCAGAAACAGACAGAAGGGCTCTGGGGCCTCCGGCAGCAGGATCCGCGGAGGGCAGAACACAGACCGTTCGCCGACGATCCTGGGGATGCCGCTAACATCCTCTGGTGCAATCTGCGTTCCCAGCAAAGAACGGCACGCAAGGTTCGCCTCTTGGGCTGCCTGCTTGACGATGTCCGACTTGCCCATCCCCGGCGCGGACAAGAGCAACAGGCTCTGTTCATGGGCCAGACACTTGAGTAGCGCCTTGGCCTGACTGAGCGTAACCGTTTCCTGGAGCGTATCGCCATTGGTATTCATGACCGGGTTCCGCTGAAGATTGCACCGCGTAAGACTATCGAGGAAGCCAGTCGACGGGAACTTGGATGGGGACCCGCGGACATGTGATCGACACTTTTCTGTCGCTCGAAACTCTCCCTCTTAGCTTCTTGTCAGAAGAGTTGACTGCCGAACGAGGCAGCCAATGGTGTGACGGACACTGGCCCGCCGCGTCCTGGTAGCATTTTACAAACAAGACAGCAACGTCCTGCGGGCTCATGTACAGGGCGTTGACCCACGCCAGGATCAGAAGCCTTTCATCGGGCCAACGCACCGGGCCGTAGCCCCAGTGGGTACAATCCTCGGGCGGGGGGAATGGTATTTGCTCGACAGTTGGCCCCGCCGAACGTTGCTGGATCGCATTGCGCAGCAGCACCAGCGACCAAAACGCGGTCGGCTCGTGATCGCGTCGTAAAGCGATCGCGAACAGGTGTGGATCCTGATCGAAGGTCGTTCGACACGCCCTTAGCGTCTTCCGCTGGGCCTGGGCAAGGTTGTACACGGACCGGATCGCCGCATACTTCAACAGCCAGGCATGCCTGACCATGTCACCCCAGTTGGTCGACGCGAGAACCGCTCGATATGCTCCTACGGCAGGGCCAGATTCGCCGCATGCCTGGACGACGCTGTGGTAGTCGTCCATGGCCAACGCCGGCCACAAGCGGTTGACACCGGGCCTTCGCTCCGCCAACGCGTCATGCACCGCGGCCTGCAGCGCTGTATCTTTCGTATTGCGGATGTCATTGGACGCAGTCTCCCAAGTGGAGCACGTGGCGAAACGTCGTCCTAATGCGACTAATCCCGCAAGTTGTGGCGCCCACCCCGCGGACCGCTGTGCGATTCGCGCACAAATCTCCGGTGCCTTCACGCGGGTTCCGAGGACTCTTCTCTGCCCCCTCGATTTTCCGCCTCGTGGCTGTCTTGCCGGTCGTCGATCGCACGCCTGCTCCATCGCTTCCCAAGGTTCCGCTGCCAGCTGTCCCGAATCATCCGCCGATTCGTCCAACCCGCCGTACGCGTCGTCCTGCTCGTAGTACTCATAGGGGTTGTAAAAACCCGTCCGGGCCAAGAAATCGAGTTGCTGCCCGCTTAGCGCGCCGCGACTTGAGAAGAACTCTATGAGCTGCCTGATGACCTGCATGATCGGCTCGATACGCAGTGCGTTCTCCTGTCCCCGCCGAAGGCCATCCGTCGACAAGAAACCTCGGATCGGGCACCAGTGCATAAGTTTTGCGGTAACAGATCGGACCGTCAAGGGGTAGCCAACGGAAAGCCTTACCGGACGCCACCAAGGTGCCGTCTCCGAACGATCGCCGGGCGTAGCGTCCCGTCTGCCGGGTGGGCCTTGGGAGAAACCACCGAATGCCACCGACTTGCTTGGTGGCTGGCTACGTTGGTTTCCGCGCAGTGTTTCGTCAAGTCATCGGCCAGGTGCGTGAGCAAGGGTTGGTCATCCGCCGCTGTCTCCTACGCATCACGACCACTGCGACCGGGCACAGATCGTACTCGGCAACTCGATCCGCCCGTTTTTCCCTGTGGCCAGCACCTGCCGGATCGCGCCCACGTCGCGACGCCGGACCGTTGGCCACAACGCCCGTGAACGCGGCACGGGCGAACCGCGGGTAGCGGGGGCAACGATGGCGATGGCGGCCAGTCGGCTACGCATGCCGATCATGACTCGCCGCATGTGAATACGCACGTGCGCGCCCACGCGAACAATTGATGACCAGCAGGGCGCTGAACGCCCACCCGCTGTTACCGTCGCGATACGACCAGTGGCGAAACCGCAAACGGCTGTTAACAGGCACGACGTTATGGGGCAGCACCTGCCGGATCGCGGCCGGGCGGCTACGTGCCCACGTCGCGACGCTGGGGCCAATCGGGACAACGACGCCACTTCCGTCCGTGAACGCGACACGGGCGAATGGCGGGCCACGCGGGCGGGAACGGTGGCTACGGGACCATCACCTGCCGGATCGCGGTGGGCGTGCTACTCGCCCGATTTGAAACGCCCCGCGACGTGCATGACGTCTTAACCGTGGTTGCGCAGTTAGGCGACAAGACCATTATATTTCCCGAGAGATTTCAGTTTTTTGGCTCCGAGTCTTCACTACAAATCGAATCTGGAGTTAATCGCTCGGGTAACTCCAGATTCAGAGCTTCGAGGATGCGGGTTTGTTCGGGATCAGGGCGTGCGACACGCCGCAGGGCCAATTTTTTTCCCTCCGTTGTCTCCAGCAGGATGTCCCCAATCTTGATCTTGCCCAACTCACGGAGGATCACCTCCGGGGTCATCGGCCGAGGCTGGGGCGAGGCCTCTGCGTGTTCCACGTCGGGCTTGCGGATGAGCGTTTCCAGGCCCGCGCGTCGGGCGAGTTCCGCCAGCGTAGACCACAACACGTAGGCCAGGATACAGACGAAGATATGGGCCTCGGTGCGGCCTGCGTAGTGATGCCAGACGGGACGCAACCGCAGATGGCTCTTGAGCACGCGAAAGGCGTTTTCCACCACCGTCAGTTGCATGTAGTTTTCCCAGAACTCGGTGGACGTCCAGCCGTCTTGATTGGTCCGCATCAAGGACACGCCGTCGCCAGCCAGGGCCGCCTTGAATTCCGGGATGTCCCACGTCCATTGGAGTCGACACGGGCTGTCCGACACGGTGATGGTCACGAAGGGCCGAGCTTTGGGGAAGCGTTCCTTGAGCCGTCCTACACGCTCCAAGATCTTGTCGCGATTTTTCAGTCGCCCTCGCGTGACCTGCCGCTCGAGGCGTTTCAAGGCCAACGCCAGCCCGCGTCGCTGACGGCGGCGAATTGCGCGTTCCTTTTGGCGGCGGGGACGACTGCGACTCAGCAGGTAGTTGGCTTCTTCCCGCGGCACCAATTTCACCTCCACCTCGGGGTGCTCTTCCATCCTCTGCCAACCTTCGCGGCCCAGCTGGTCCTGGAATTCACTCAGCCCGCTTCGCCGCAGAGCCAGCAGGTAGCGACGGCCAGGTTGACTCAGGAACGCGAGTGTCTGCTTGCTGATCATGCCGCGGTCCATCACCCACACGCGCTGCGACTTTCCAAACCGCGTCTCCACCGCCGTCACCACCGTCTCCACCGTCTGCACGTCGCGCGTGTTGCCGGCCAACGTCAGATGCGCCAGCGGGAAGCCTTCCCGCGTGACCACCAGGGCCAGCACCACCTGCACGCAGTCACTGCGGTGATCCCGCGAGTAGCCTCGCTCCGCCAAGTCATTGCTTTCCGACAAGCCTTCGAAGTAGGTACTCGTCAGGTCGTACAGGAGCAGGTCATATTCCAGCCGGAACAGGGTCCCCAAGCGTTCCTTCAGATCGTTCTCGATCTGCTCTTGCGCCTTCACCAAGGCATCCAACGTCCGGTACAAACGGTCTTTGGTGACTTCGGCGTCGGGCACGCCTAAGAGGTCTTCCAAGCCCGTGGAGACATACCAGTGCTCGGCCAAGGCGAACTCGCTACAAGGAGCGCACAAACGATTGATGACTTCGATGGCCACGATCTCGGCGGGAGCCACCGTCTCTCGGCCCTGCGGCACATGGCGGGCCACGATCTCATCCAGGTGCAGCCAGCCCCACAGCCAGCGCGCCAACCACACATCGCCGAAGCTGCGGGGATTGGTCCAGCCCACCGAGCCTAAGCGGATGCGGACGACGTCCGGATCGTCGGGGAGGGGAATTCGTTCGTCGTCGGGAAACAGCCGCAATTGCCGCGCATCGCCCTGGCGATTGTAGAAGACCGCCGTGCGTTGCCAGCGTCGCTGTTGGTCGTGATTCAGTTCGCCAAGATAGGCCACGATGTGCTGTCGCGGTCCGGTATCGGTGCGCACGCTCTCCACCAAGGCGTAGTAGGTGTGTGCCTTGCCGTCCTTGTGCCGCTTGTAGGGTCGTAAGAACACGGCCGCCGCCTCCTGTGCCTCCAAGCATGGCGAGGCGGCTCACCGAAAAGCAAGGGCCTAGGTCTTCACTACACGGCCCGTGGCCCGTTTCCACTACCGAAGAGCCCGTGTTTTACCGGGTCTCTGCACGCGGAAACCCACGAAAATCGCCTCAGTTTTCTTCAAACTGCGCAACCACGGTTAGGCAGGTTTGCCCACAAACCGGACCAGATTCCCCTTCCGCATCACCGATTGCACGGGATTTCGGACCTGTCACGATGCCCGGAAAGCCAAGGCAACTGCCATGCCAACCGCGGGCCAGTTGTCCACGACGACGAATCCCGGCGGGATCGTCACGAACATTTCCTTCTGCAACCGATACATCACGGACCAGACTTCGTGCAGTGCATGCACGTAGGCGGAGCCGTCCGATCCTTGAAAATGAGCGACCTTGGACTTGAAGTTATCATCGTCCAATTCGTCGCTCAGTCTGGTCTATTCCCTGGCAGGCACCCGAGTCGGGTGGAGTTCTCGCAGATTGCCAGCCGATACTAGGGGAACGGCAGCGCGCAAGGAATGCGCGCCGCCACCCCCGAACTCGGCCGATCGCACAGGGATTTACCTGGCGAAGCACGAAGGCCGAGTTTGCCGCACGCCCGAACATTCTATCAAGGACCTGACCTGCAAGTCCCGGGCCGATGGCAAGTCCAAGGATGGAGGAAGCCCTCGATGAAGTCGCCGTTTGCCTCTTGGAAAAGCTGGTTTCGCGATGTGGCCCGTGGGCGATTGCTGCGGAACGACCGGCGGCGACGACAGTTGCGGCTGGAATCGCTGGAATCTCGCGCGCTGCTAGCAGCCGACTCGCTGGCCTCGATCGCCGGAATCGCTTTCGTCGACCTGACGGACAACGGGCTGACGGCGGACGATTCGCCCCTGGCCGGCGTCATGGTGCATCTGTATCGCGACGGCGGCGATGGTCTGCTCGACCGGGGTGTCGGCGGGGGCGACGATACGCCAATCGGTTCGCAAGCGACCAATGCGTCCGGCGAATACCGTTTCGACGATTTGGAGGCAGGGTTGTATTTCGTCGAGCAGACGGCGGCTCCCGGCGTGCTCCAGCGGCCGGGCCAAAACGTCCACCCGGTCGTGATCACGGCGGCAGACGCAACCGGAACCGCCGGCATGATGATCGACTCGTTTGATAGCACCACGCAGGCCGTCGCCGTCACGTCGACCGTGCCGATGAGCGATTCGAACTCCATGCTCGCCAGTGAAGCGTTGGGCGGCCAGCGCGACCTGTTTGTGGAACTACTTTCGGGAGCAGGAGGCGTAGAACTGGAGGTCAATCTTCTGAATTTGGGGCTCCTGACTTTCTCGAACAAGCTTGACGCCGTGGGACGTGGTGTGGTGACTTGGGATGGGCCGGATAACGATGCCGATCAACTGGATCCCATCGGACTAGGCGCCATCGATCTGACGGAGAATGGCTCCAATCTGGGGGTTCGATATATTCTCCTCGGCGGCGAAGTGTCCGGCGGCGTTCTGACGATGCATATCTACACCGACGCCGGAAACTATTCGTCTGTGAGCCAAGCGATTCCGCAAATGCCGGTCGGAATGGGCGAAATCGTGATGCTCCTGCGGTTCTCGGATTTCGCAGTCTCCGGAGGCAGTGGCGCCGACTTCACGAACGTCGGCGCAATCCAACTGGAGATCCAAGGTGTCCAGAAGTTGGACGCCGAATTCAAAGAACTGGGGACGATTGGCCCAACGGTTCGAACCCAGAACTTTGCCAACCTGTATCCGCTCAGCGTGGGCGATACCGTTTGGCTCGATACCAACAACAACGGGCAGTTGGACGCGGGAGAACCGGGAATCGGCGGCGTAGGGCTGACCCTGTACGAAGACACCGATGGAAACAACGCCTGGACGCCCGGTATCGACATTCCGATCGACAACACCGTCACCGACACCGGCGGGTTGTATCGCTTCGACGATCTGCTGCCGGGTGACTATATCGTCCAAGTCGATTCGGCGAACTTCGCCTCCGGCGGAGCCCTGGTGGGCTTGGTCAGTTCCACGGGCAATCAACCCATACCAGACCCGGATGACGATGTTGATAACGACAACAATGGCTATCCAGCCGAAGACGGATCTGTCGTGGCGATGGCCATCACGCTGACTGCCGGCGGGGAACCGATAGGAAACGGCGATAACGATCCGACCCTGGACACCAACGGCGATCCAAACACGAACCTAACCGTCGATTTCGGATTCACCCCAATCTCCGACCTGCTGGTCATCAAGTCCGACGATCCCGATCCCGTCGTCGCGGGCGAGACCTTGACCTATACCCTCTACGTCAGCAACGAAGGCCCGTCGCCCGTTACCGGCGTTGTCGTCACGGACACACTGCCCGCGGGGGTGACGTTCACGGGACTCACCACGACGCAGGGTAGCGGCAGCCACGAGGAGGGCACGGTTACCGTCCTGTTGGGAAGTATGGAAAGCGGCGGGACGGCCACAATCACGATTGCCGTCGCCGTGTTGCCGTCCACCACGGGGCCGTTGTTGAACCAAGCGGTCGTGACCGGCGACAACTTTGATCCCATTCCCGAAAACAACGCGGATGACGAGCCCACGGACGTCGTGCGGCAGATTGACCTGGCCATCGAGAAAACGGACACGCCGGACCCGGTGATTGCCGGTCAATCGCTGACTTACACCTTGTTGGTGACGAATCATGGCCCATCCGATGCGACCGGCGTGATGGTCGAGGACACATTGCCTGCCGGAGTGACCTACGTTTCGGCGACGCCCAGTCAAGGAACCTCGGCCGCCGCGAACGGCACCGTGACGGTGGACCTAGGTGATCTAGCGGCAGGCGCCCAAGCGACGATCACGATCGCCGTCGACGTGGAACCGTCCGCCCGTGGCACGCTCGTCAATACGGCCGACGTGAGCGGCAACGAACCGGAGATCAATCTGGAGAACAACCAGGACCAGGTGACGACCACCATCCATACGCTGATCGACTTGGCCATCGACAAGACGGGGACGCCGGACCCGGTTGTGGCGGGCCAGACGTTGACCTACGTGCTGTTGGTGACCAACCTCGGTCCGTCGAACGCGACCGGCGTGACCGTCGTCGACACGCTGCCGGGCGGCGTAGTGTTCGTTTCTGGCACTGCCAGTCAAGGCAACGTGACGGCCGCGGAGGGTGTGGTGACGGCCAGCCTCGGCGACCTGGCAAGCGGAGCCCAGGCCACCGTGACGGTGACGGTGACGGTTAACCCGTCGGCCCGAGGCGTCTTGTTGAACGAGGCCACGGTCAGCGGCAACGAGACCGAGAGGGACCTGACGAATAACACGGACCAGATTTCGACGACCATCGCCACGCTGATCGACTTGGCCATCGACAAGGCGGGTTCGCCGGATCCGGCAGTTCCTGGACAACCGCTGACCTACGTGTTGACGGTGACCAACAGCGGGCCGTCCGATGCCACCGGCGTCCAGGTCGTGGATACGCTGCCCAGCGGGGTCGTCTTTGTGTCGGCCACGTCGAGCCAAGGCAGCGTGAGCGGCGCCGCGGGCACCGTGACGGCCGCGTTGGGAAATCTGGCCGTCGGCGGGCAAGCGACGATCACCGTCTTGGCCACGGTGGCGAACAGCGCCAGCGGCACGCTGGTCAACACGGCCACGGTCAGCGGCAACGAGGCGGAGACCACTCTGGAAAACAACACGGATCAGATCTCCACGACCGTGGAACCGCGAGTCGACCTGGCGGTCTTCAAGGCCGATTCGCCCGATCCCGTGGTGGCGGGCCAGCAATTAACGTATACCCTGTCCGTGCTGAACAACGGTCCGTCCACTGCGACGGGCGTCACCGTGGTGGACACGTTGCCGGCCGGCGTTGCGTACCAGTCTGCGACCACGACGCAAGGCACCGTCAATCGAGCCGGCAATACGGTTACTGCCGACGTCGGCCAGTTGGCCAGCGGCGCCTCCGCGACCATTACCATCCTGGTAACCGTCGATCCCGCCACCCGCGGCACGCTCAACAACGAAGCCACAGTGACCGGCAACGAGACCGACACCAACCCGGACAACAATCGCGACGTCGAACCGACAGCGGTCCAGACCCTGGTGGACTTGTCGATCGTCAAGACCGACTCGTCCGATCCCGTGGTCGCAGGCAACCAGTTGACTTACACGCTGGTCGTGACCAATACCGGCCCGTCCAGCGCGACGGGCGTCGTTGTGACCGACACGCTTCCGGAACCCCTGTCCTTCGTTTCCGGAACCAGTTCGTCGGGGACGGTCAATCACGCCAGCGGAGTCGTCACGGCCGCGGTGGGCAATCTGGCCGTCGGCCAGACCGCCACCATCACGCTGGTCACACAAGTCAGCGGCCAGTTCTCCGGCACGATCACCAACCAGGCCGAGGTACAAGGCAACGAGACGGAAACCAACCTTGCCAACAACGTCGACGCCGAGCCGACGCTGGTCCGCAAGGAAGTGGACCTAGCCATCACCAAGACGGACTCGAACGATCCGGCGACTGCGGGCGGCCAGTTGACGTATACGCTGGTCGTGACCAACAACGGCCCGTCCGGCGCGACGGGCGTGACGGTGACCGACACGCTTCCGGCCGCCTTGTCATTCGTCTCCGGCACCAGTACTTCCGGAACGGTGAATCATGCCGGCGGCGTCGTCACGGCCGCCGTGGGGAATCTGGCCGCCGGCCAAACCGCCACCATCACACTGGTGACCCAAGTCGACGCCCAATTCTCCGGCACGCTCACCAACGAGGCCACCGTTGCCGGCAACGAGCCGGAGACGAACTCGAACAACAACACGGCGATGGAACCGACCGTGATCAACGAGTTGCTGTCCTCGATCTCCGGGTTGGTTTACGTCGATGCGAATAACAACGGCTTGCGAGACACCGGCGAATTGCCGATCAGCGGCGTCGTCATCGTGCTGTCCGGCACGGATGCCCAGGGCGCGGCGGTCCAGCAGCAAACGACGACCGGCGCCGACGGGACGTTCCTGTTTGCCAATCTACGGCGAGGAACGTATCGGCTCACGCAGCAGCAGCCCGCCAATTATCTGGATGGCAAGGACACGGTGGGCAGCTTGCCGGCCATCACGGCCATCAACGACGAGTTCTCGAACATCCAACTGCCGGCCGGTACCGCCGCCGTCGATTACTTGTTCGGCGAACGCAAGGCCACGTTTTCCAAACGGCGGTTCCTATCGTCGGTGCAATCGACCGCGACGCCGGAATAAGTTCCGCTCTCCGCAACCTAGCGATTGGGCGGGGCTTTGTTCAAGGATCGTTCCCGCCTGCATTGCTATTTGTCGCCGTCGCCATCTGCCGCTTGCGCCCGGCGACGATATGCCTCGGCCAATTCGGCATTCCCTAGCTTGTCGTACAGTTCGGCCAACTGCCGGTGAACTTTCGGCCGCTTGGGGAAAGCGCGGAGCACGGTTTCCAGCTCGGTAATCGCTGCGCGGTATTTCCCCTGCCGAGCCAGGATCGTGCCGAGCGTATCGGAGATCTCGGGATCATCGGACAGCTTCTTCGCCGCCAGTGCCAGCTGGCCAGCCCGGTCGAGTTCGGGGGGCTCGCGATGGGCCAAGACCCAGGCCAGGTTGTTCAGCACGATCGGCATATCGGGAGCCCGCTCACAGGCCAACTCGAGATGCGTTTGGGCGCGTTCCAAGTCGCCTTGCTGCAAAGCCTGGGTGCCGAGCACCAGATGCACGGTGGCCGGCGCTGTGCCGCTGGCCAAGGCTTCTTGAAGCGCCGCCCGCGAGGTGTCAGTCCCCACGCCGTCCTGGACGCTCAAATCCGCCAGCAGCGTCAGTACTTGCGGATGATTGGGACCGTGGATCAGGGCTTGATTGAGCAACTCTAACCTGGTTGCCAGTCCCTCCGGCGTTTCCGCCGGAGTCAGTACGGTCCATGCCAGGTAGACACCGACCAGTGCCTGGTGAAACGGCTGGGGATCCTCTCGTCTCAGGCCCGCCTGCAGGATCCGCACCGCCTCGGGAAAGTTCTTCATCAACGCTTCGCTCCGAGCCCAGCTCACTCGGGCCTCCACCGCCCTCGGGTCGGCTTCTGCCGCTTTGCGGAAATGGGCCGCCGCCCGCTTGGCGGCGTTCCTTGCTGCCGCAGAATCCCCTCGCGACTCGTACAGGACTGCCAGAGGCAACTGCCATTCGGGCGATCGTTGCGCTGTCTGCTCCAGAAACGGCAGGGCGCTCTGCGCGTCTCCCCGGGACCAGAGCACCACCCCCAGGAGCGAAGCTGCTTCCTCGTTGTTCTGGCTGCTCGCGAGGACCTGCCGCAGGTGGTGCTCGATTACGGTTGCTGCCGGAAGCGTGAGCTGCGATTGTTGGCTGAGGAGATCCTTGGCCAGCCACAAATGCGCTTCGGCGTAGCCGCCCGCATGCTCGGGAGCGAGGCTTTGCATCAGCGACCGGGCGCGGGCCTCGTCGCCTTGCAAGGCGGCTGCCAACGCCAATCCGTATCGCGTCGGCGGCGATACGTCTTGCAGGGCGGCCAGTCGCCGGAAGTACACTTCGGCGGCGGCTCCGTCACCCCGCGCCAAGGCGGTTTGTGCCACGGCCTGATATCGGTCCACCCGTTTCTCTACGGGTGCCTGACTGCCGAGAACCAGGAGCACTAGCAGAAGTCCGGCCAGGACGACTCCCGGCAAGCTGAACAACAGCGATTTCCAGTTGCGGCTGTACCACCAGTCCAACGCAAAGTCGCAGAGAGGATACCACAACCGCGCAGCCCCTCCCGGCTGCTCGTCGAGTTCCTCGTCGTCGAAATCGCAGTCAGAATCGTCCGTCATGGGCTTGACCTTCTGTGCCACTGGTCAACTTGCCAGCCAACGCCAGAACAACAGATACTCGCATCGTCCTACGCCCCCCGCGCCGCCCAGATGCTGAGGCCGAGTTCACGGCGCTGTGTCACGGCGAGGCCAGTCGATGTCGGCCAGCGACGCCAGGGCCAGTTGCAAGGCATGGGTGCCTTGGCGGCCATAGCCTTGGGCTTGCACGGCCAGGTACAGCTGGTTGGCCAGCGCCAAACCAGGCAGCGCCAGTCCCATTCGTTGGGCTTCGTTCAGCGCGATGCCCATGTCCTTGATGAAGTGCTCGACGAAGAAGCCCGGATCAAAGTTGTTCTGAATGATCCGCGGGGCGAGGTTGGACAACGACCAGCTGCCCGCGGCGCCCGAGGCGACGGATTCCAGGACGCGGTTCAAGTCCAAGCCGGCGCGGTAGCCGTACAGCAGGGCCTCGCAGACGCCGACCATGTTGCCGGCGATCAACGTCTGATTGACCAGCTTGGTGTGCTGGCCCGCCCCCGGACCTCCTTGGCGAATGAACGTTTTTCCCATCGCTTCCCAACAAGGCCGCAGCGCTGCGACGGCTTCGGCGTCGCCACCGATCATGATCGACAGCCGAGCTTGGCGAGCGCCCACGTCGCCGCCCGAGACGGGGGCATCGATGCTGAACACGCCTTTCTCCCCGGCCGCCGCGGCGATCTCGACGGCGAGCGACGGTTCGCTGGTCGTCATGTCGACCAGGATGCTGCCGGGCCTGCATCCGGCCAGGGCGCCCTGTGCGCCCAGCATCACGGTGCGGACATCGCGTGGAAAGCCGACGATACTGAATACCACGTCGCTGTGCTGGGCGACCGCGCACGGAGTATCCGCCCAGGCGGCGCCTTGCGTCAACAGCGGTTCGGCTTTGTGGCGGGTGCGGTTATAGACCGTCGCCGCAAAGCCGCGGGCGATCAAATGCCCGCACATGCTGGCTCCCATCACGCCGGTGCCAATCCAACCGATGCGGGTTTTGCCGGGTTCAATGTGCATCATGATATCGTGAAGAACCCCGCCCGGACCGGACGGGGTGCGATGGTCTCGGGAAATCTCACCAGCGGACGTCGGGGCGGTTGAGAATCTCGTTCAGAATGAACGCCTGTTGAATGGATTGGGGGTTGCGAAACATCTCGGCGATCCGCGTGGCAAAGGCGGCGCCGGCCGCTGCCCCGACGTTGTCGTCGGGATCGTCCATCCGGCTCGCCTGCTGGTCGAACTTGTCGTGGAAGTGGACTCCGGATTTTTCGTCAGCTTTTTTGTCGGCCTGGCCGATTTCTGCGTCCATTCGCGACGCGTGGGCTGTGACGCCGCTGGTGTCCACGTGTTTCTCGGTGCGTTGGGCCATCGCGGGGCGGCGGGGGACCGGCGTGGCATCCACAATCTCGGCGTCCAGGACTTCGACCGACTCCAACCCAGCCGGCCGGGGCATCCCCGGTCGCGGAGGAACTGGCTTGGGTGGCGCGGGACGGGCTTGTGGCGGTCGCTGCGGCGCAGCGGGGCGGCCCGCGCCGGGCTGCTGCTGCTCGGCGATCTCCCGCAGCAGGTTTTCCAGGTCGCTGAGGATGCTCACGACGGGCGACCTCCGGCGGTAGCGCTGGTGGCGATCGACTTCCGCATTTCCGTGTCCGCCTGGACGTTCCGCAGTTTGAAGTAGTCCAGCACGCTCAACTTGGCCGAGCGGAATGCTTCGGACATGGCCCGAGGAACTTCCGCCTCGGCATCCACCACTTTGGCACGGCTCTCTTCGATGGCCGCCAGCATTTCTTGCTCGCGGGCCACTGCCGCGGCGCGGCGGCCCTCGGCTTGCGCCCGCGCGACTCGCGTGTCGGCCTCGGCTTGGTCCGCCTGTAACCGAGCGCCGATGTTCTCGCCCACGTCGATGTCGGCGATGTCGATCGAGACGATCTTAAAAGCGGTCTGCGAGTCCAGTTTCCGCGCCAGCACGGTCTTGGAGATCATGTCCGGATTCTCCAGCACATGGGCGTGGGTTTCCGCCGAGCCGATGGCGCTGACGATGCCCTCGCCGACGCGGGCGATAATCGTCTCTTCGGTGGCTCCGCCGATCAATTGCTGCAGATTGGCCCGCACCGTGACGCGGGCGCGAACCTTGAGCTGGATGCCGTTCTTGGCCATCGCATCCAGGGAGGTTCTGCCGGAACTCTTGGGCGGGCAATCGATCACCTTGGGATAGACGCTGGTTTGAACCGCTTCCAACACGTTGCGGCCCGCCAAGTCGATCGCGGTGGCTTCGCGGAACGACAACTGAATGATCTTCGCCTTTTGGGCCGCGATCAGCGCCCGGATCACCAACGGCACGTTGCCGCCCGCCAGATAATGTGCCTCCAAGGCCCGGCTGGTGATGCCCATCTCTTCCGTCAGGCCCGCTTGGACCGCCATGATCTTGCTCCGCACGATGACCGCCGGATTGACCTTGCGAAAGGTCATGCCCAGCAAGTCCCAGATCGTGATGCTGGCCTTGGTCAGCACGCACTGAATCCAGAGCCGAAAATAGCGGGCGAAGACCCCGAAGGTCACCATCATGATAATCAAGATCACCACACCGCCGACGATGCTTACCATCGTCTGCCAGTCGCCGTCATTCTGTGCCGCAAAGAAACTCATGGGAGATACCTCATCTTCGAATCGTCATCGCGGTGGCTTGGACTAATCCCTGTTGTACACCGAACCAAGGCCGGGTGCAATTGTCACCCCAGCGGTTGTTCCAAAGATTCCAACCCCAGATTCCGGGCGGGTTGAGCGAGCATTTCCGAGCTTTCCGTAGTTCTTTCCGGCGGGGCGTCGTCCAAGAGGACCACCACGCGGTTGGTCCGGATCGCCGTTACGCGGACCGGCTGACCAGGGTCGATGGCCATGCCCTCACTCAACGCATCGTACACGCGGCCCTCGATCACGATCGCGCCGCTGGGCAGCATTTTTGTCTTGGCCACCCCGCGTTTGCCGATCAAGTCCTTCAGCTGCCGGTAGGCCGGCTCGTCCGGCAGAATGTCGTCGTCACTGTTGGGCGTCGCCAATACGATCAGGCGGCCGATGGGGGTCCGAGGCCAGAAGTGGATCGCCGCCGCCATGACCAAGGGCAGGATCACCATCGTCGCCACCAGCATGCTCAGGCCCGTCACCCAACCGCCGTTGAAGGCGACCGCCAGGGAGCCGATGATCGCCAGCGCCGCCAGAATGCCGAGCACGCCGCCGGAGGGAAGAAACAGTTCCAACGCGATCAGTCCCAACCCCACCAACAGCAACAGGATCGACCACAACAATGCTTCCGCCACAAGTTTGTCCCTCACGCGGCTCGAAGGCCGCAATCCCCTAATCGCCCGACCGGCTTTGCACCGCGCACCGCCCCGGGTGGCACTTGTTCGTCGGACCTCGCGCGGTATCGCCGTTCCAAACCGCCTCAAGGCGGCACTCCCAACATCATGACGGTCAACGCCATCCAAGGCAAGTTCTTGCCGCCCTCATTCATGATTTTTTCCAGCCGGCCCGAACGTACCGACTCAGACGGTCCCCGCCTGAGCGTCGTCGATGGCCCGGACCAGCACCTCGTTGCCTCGCACCTCGACGACCAGCACGTCCGCGCCGCGCGGGACGACGTCACTGTCGCTGATCACGTCCACCCGGGCCTCGCCGAATCGAGCTTTGCCCGACGGCGTCAGCTGGGTAATCGCGACGCCTCGCTGGCCGAGCAGATGGTCCCAATGCACCAGCGACTCTTGATAACGCAGCTGCTCGCGTTGCTGCTCGTTCGGACTCTCCAACGCCACGCGGCGAAAGACCGGCGCATCGGTCATCAGCCGCCGCGCGACGAGCATCGCGGCCAATGCCCCTCCGCCCGCCGCCGTCAGCATAAACAGCGACTTGGGCAACTGGCTCCACTGGTACGCATTGCTGGGAATCACGAACGTCTGGCTGGCCAAGACAATCGACGCGATGATCAACAGACCGCCGCCGATGCCGAAAGCGCCCAGGCCGGGCAGCACGAACAGCTCCAACACCAGGCATGTGATCCCGGTGGCAAACAGCAGGATTTCCAGCCAACCTGCCGTGCCATGCAAGAAATTCGCCCAAAAGAACAGCACGAAGCACACGGCCGAGGCAAAGCCGGGCAAACCGATCCCCGGCGACGAAAACTCGATCATCAAGGCGAACCAGGCCAGAAACAGCAGCAGTCCTGCGATCCGGGGCGACGCCAGGAATTCCACGACGGCATGCGCCCAATTCCGCTCGACCATCGTCAATTCGCCCTCGAAGTGGTACATCCGCTTCAGATCCTCCCAGTCGGCAACCGTGAACCGGGCCAACCGCAACTCGACCGCCTCGCGGCCCAGCAAGCCGTTGCGAGTCTCGATCTCGCCCTCCGCCCGCCAGTCCTGCGGATGCTCCTGCTCGGCCAATTCCTGCTGGCTAAAGTAGCGGACTTCGCCAGTTCCCGACCGCGTCCAACGCTGCACGGTCAAGTCGGGGTCGATCATCGCCACGGGCAACGACCAGCCGATGCTCTTGGCGGCGGCCAGTTCCCGCACGGCGGTGCCCAGCGCCTCGAGTTGCCGATCGCTGATTCGCCGAGCCCCGGGACCGCCCAACACGGCGGACTCCGTCATCAGCAACTGGTCGCATGCCAGCGCGACCAGCGCAGCGTCGGCCCGCGCTTCGGACCCGACAAAGGCCACCGTCCGCACCTCGCTGGGATTCAGTCCGGACAAGTAGGCTGCCAGTCGCATGCTGTCCGTCGGCGACCCCCCCGGGCTGTCGATCACCAGGCAGACAAAGTTGATTTGCTGCTGCGCGATCTTCTCGCGAATGCCGCGTTCGACCCAGCTGACCGTATCGGACTTGATCGGCCCGCTCAAGTCCACGCGAACCGCTCGGCGGCCCGCGCCCAGGGTCGGATCTTCTTCCAGACTGCCGACGGGCAGCTGCAGGGCCGCGGCCAGCTGCAACCGGTCGCGAACCAGGTGTGTCGCCAGATTGTACTTGACCCGCAACTCGGTGCCGCTGAAGCTGCCCAACTGGCCGGCGGAAAACACCTGCTCGACCGAACGCACCGCCGCTTGCTTCTGGAGTTCGCTCAGTTCCTCCGGCAGCACGAAACGCGTACCCTCTTGCGTCTGAACGCGCGCGACCGCCAATTGCGGATCGAGCATCCCGAGCACCACGGGCGTGGGAATCGTGCGGCGACGCTCGGCGATCTCGACGTAACCGCTGCGGACCGTCGGATCGAGTGCATCTTCGGCCAACCCCGCGGGGCCAAACTCGGCGTCAGGATGAGCGATGATTTGCTCGCAGGCCAACACCGGCAGCACGGCGTGCCCGCGAACGGGACCGCTCAAATAAGCCACCGTGCGGACGCGGTTCAGTTTTTCGCTCGCCAAAAAGCGCGCCAGCGACAACGCCCGCTCGAACTGACTCGCACGCTGTAGCCCCTCGTCCCCACCGCCGAATTCCAAAACCAACGTTGGACGTCCCGCAGCATCCTGCCAACGTACGAGCAGTTCGTCGATCATGGCTTTCAGTCGGGTGTCGCCTTCGCCCGCAATCGGAATGGGCACACGAATCAGATAGGAGATGGCCGCTCGCGGCGAATTGGCCTGGTCCGCAACCGGAGCCTTAACCTGGACGCCGTCGTTCGCACCGTGGTCCACGCCGTCGCGATCGCCGCCGTCCAGGCGATCGTTTCCAGCGGCCGAACATAAGCCGATCGCACAGGCCAAAATCAGCAGCCGAAACCCCTTGGAAACGAATCGAAGCTTGCCAGCAGTCATTGGTTTCATCATGGCATTCCAGCCGGTTGCGAAGAAATCACTTCACAGGATTATACGCCGTTTGACCAACTTGACAAAACGGGGCGACGGGCCAGCGCCTGCAAACTGCCATGTTGTGCCAAGAAACAGACGCCCTCAGGCGGCTCGCCATAATCGGGGGTGGCGAGCCGACGCGGATGAACGCGAACCGGCTTTGGCGGCGGCAACGTTCCCTTGTCCGATGTCCTGCCGTCAATCCCGGAAACGTCGGTCCTGAGTCCCTTTGCGGATTTCGATCCATTGCCCCATGTCGTCGATCACTCGGATCGCGGAGATGCCGGTCTGCTCGGCGCTGGCGCGGAGGGTTTCGCTGGAGACCTTGCGCCAATCAGGCATCCCCCCGAATCGGCCACCGACCAGCGCCACGCCGCCGGAACGTAAGACGCGATGAATCTCCGTCATGCCTTTCTCGCGTTCGCCCCACAGCAAGAACGGGCCCGCCCCGATGACGGCGTCGAACGAGTCGGCTTCGAACGGCAGCTCCTGGACCTGACCCACGGCGCACGCGATGCGGTCTTGCTGCTGGGCTGCCCCGATCCGCTGCCGCGCCTTGGCGGCGTCTTCATCCTTGGCGTACAGGGCGGTGATCTGCATGTTGGTCAATTCCAGAAAGCCCGCCTGCAGAGCTTGCTCCATTTCGCCATCCGCTCGGCTCAACAGCAGGCAGCGCCCCGCGGTGATGGAATAATCAGCGATGAATCGGCCCGCCAATTGCTCCGGACTACTGGCTACGTGCCGAGCCGCCTCGGGCGCCTGCGGGCCAAGGATCTTGACCCACTGTCCGCGGTCGGTGATGACCTGCGCGCCCGCCACTCCCGATGCGGTCACAAGCTGCACGAGCTTTTCGTTGGATATCTTGTACGCCTGCGGCGTGTAGACGTAGCGGCCGCCGAGGAACGCAACGCCCGTGGGCTTTAACACGCGGTCGACTTCGCGGAGGCATTTTGCGATGTCCGGAATGAAGGTCAATACGCCTCGACTGACGATCAGGTCGGCATAGTCGTCGGGAAACGGCAACGCTTGCGCGTCTCCTTCCACAAACCGGACTCGATCCTCAAGGCCCGCGTCACGCATCTTCTCGTCAAAGAAGGGCTTCATCTCGCCGTCGATGTCCAGACCGATGATCGTCAGGTTCGAGCGTTTGGCGAGTTCGACGTCCAGGTTGCCGGGACCGCAGCCGATGTCGATGCAGATGCCCTCACGCACGTTGCCGCCTTCGCGCAGCATGCGCGTCGCGGTCAGGGGGTAGGTGTGCGCGACGCGATTGTCCGCGACCCATTTGAAGGCCTCGGCGTGCGAGGGTCCCGAGACGATCGTGAATCCAGCCGGGGATTCGGACCACAGCCGATGGCCCGTCGGACCGCCGACGAACCGCACGACATCGGGCGCTGCGGCATGGCCGCCGATCACCGCTCCCCAAACCGGCTCGCCCGACGGATGCTTCCAGGCAACCGTCTTGGCCTCGGGCAGGGAACTCACCGGCGTCTTCTCGTCCCGCGGGGCCAGGCACAGCACCACGTCGCCCGCGGCCTGCTTGGCTTCGATCCATCGGTTCAGCTGATCGGCCGGCAGCAGCCGCAGCGCGATCGGGGTTCCTGTCCGGCGGGTATATTCCGCCGTGATGGTGCGCAGCGGTCCGGCGAGCGCCTCGTCGGCCAATACCTGACAGGCGACCTGCGCACTCGCCGCCGGTGCGGCCGACGGCGGATCCTCGGCGGCCTTCAGCAGCCCGGACTCGCCGCTTTGTGCCACGAACGCAGTCAACAAGAAAAGAACGATTTGGGCACAAGGCAAGCAACACCACACGACGCATCGCTCGAGACGGCTGGTCATGAACGGGAACCTCCTAGGGGACTGTATGGTACCGCGGTTGCTGTACGCTTGCTGCAGCTTTCGTTATCATTCGGAACATGGAGACCCATGTTGATTCGGAGCCGCTTGATGTCCAATGTCCGCCTGCATCCTATCCGAGATCGCCCCGGAAGACAATCGCCGGGTCTTCGGCTATCCCACGCGAGGCCTAAAGCGTGAACTCCAACGGGAGCAGTCACCGCGTCTGAAAGGATCGTCCCATGAAATTCGCCTGTTCAAGTCTGGCCGTTGTCGCTTGCTTTTTCGCCGCATGGACGAGTCCCTGTGGGGCTGCGGAGGCGGAGGTTCGTGACGATGCTGTGCCCAATGCTCGGCCGCCGCTGGAGGAGATCATCCTTGTTTTCAAGACCCACTTTGACATCGGCTATACGGACATGGCGAGCAAGGTGGTCGAACGCTATCGA
>Ga0351909_1115_pt2 | contig 25251 bp, 23 predicted proteins | sample TotcelHT113001L4_FD_206864 | JGI IMG/M metagenome (GOLD analysis project Ga0351909, IMG submission 206864) | Enriched cells from coal bed in the Powder River Basin, Montana, United States - Total cells T11 rep1 HSBNCT.T11.300.1.L4 ... | reverse complement strand
TGCGCAACGCAAGCTGGCGCACATGCTCCTCGGGCGTTGCGGCTTCCGTCCCTTCGTCGCAGTCGCTCGGCACCACTTCGAAGACAATCCCCGTGCGGCGGAGCAACTCGCTCCTGCCGGGAGAGGCTGAGGCAAGGATGATGCGGCGCGTCATGGTGCTGAGGGGCCGGCCTCTCCCGGGCGCTGGCGCAATTCGGCGTTCATCTGCTGACATAATCACGTAGGAGGTGTAGCTCCGTGTCGAAATTCGAAAGGCCACGCATCTTCCGCCCACCCAGTGAGTGGATGAGTTACTACCTGCCACTCACCAGCGGCTGCTCCAACAACACCTGTATGTTCTGCTATTACTACGGCTCGAAGCTCCAGATGCGGGACATCGACGAGGTCAAGGCGGAGATAGACGCGCTGAAGCTGTTCAAGACGCAGAGGCTCGCCGTACCAGGGATGTCCCCCGTTGTCTACCAGTTGGCGTCACAGTGGGATGGCCGCCGCGTGTTCCTGCAGGATGGCGACGCACTTGTGTATCCGTTCGCGAAGCTCATTGAAGTGCTGGACTACCTGAACGACCGGTTTCCGGAGCTTGAGCGCATCGCTGTGTACGCGACAGCCCAGGACATCCTCCGGCGCAGTGTGGATGAGTTGCGACAGCTCGAGGAACGCAAGTTGTCGATACTGTACGTTGGTCTTGAGAGCGGCGAAGATGACATCCTGAAGGCCGTGGGGAAGAACTCCACAGTAGCAGACATGATTGCCGCCGCCCGAAAGGTCAAAGAGGCTGGGGTGGCCCTGTCTGTGATGGTGATCCTTGGCCTCGGTGGTGTGGAGTTGAGCGAGCGACATGCCCTTGCGACCGCGAAGGTCCTGTCAGAGATGGACCCGGAGTTCGGTGCGGCGCTCACGCTGACGGTGGTACCCGGGACTCCGCTGCATCACCTTATCGAGGCCGGCGAATTCAAACCGATTAGCCCATTCCAGTCGCTCCAGGAGTTGCGCACCATCATAGCCAACCTCGAGCTGACACACTGCTTCTTCAGTTCCATGCATGCCTCGAACTACCTCACCGTCCGCGGCACTCTGCCGGAAGACAAGACCAGGATGCTCGCGCAGATAGACAAGGTTCTCGAGAAGAGGGACCCATCGATGCTGCGCCCGGAGGGCTTTCGCAGCCTCTGAGTGGGGCATTCGTGTTGCACGCTTCGTTCTCGCCTAGCGCGATACCCGCGGCGGCGAGCTGCTAAAGCAGCAATGTGTTTAGACAGCTACGTGCATCGGCGGGTGTGTATTGGGTAAGGTGGGGAGGGCTTCACCGTGCAATCCCGTGGTGGTAGTATCTGCGGGAAGTGCGTAATCCGGCTGAGTGCCGGGAAGGCTGTGGAGGTGCTCGATGAAACAGTACGATGTTCTCGTCCTTGGCTCAGGATGTGGGCTCGACCTCGCGCGGCAGGCTGCGGCAGGCGGCAAGCGCGTCGCGCTGATTGACCCCGGCCCCCTCGGCGGCACCTGTGTGAATGTCGGATGTATCCCGTCGAAGATGCTCATCGCACCCGCTGACATGGTGGTGGAACAGCAGCGGGCCAGACGACTGGGCGTCAAGGCGACAGTTGAGAGCATCGATGCGGCGTCCATCATGCGACGGATGCGCAAGGGAAGGGCTGCTTCTCAGAGTCATCTGCGTCATTCGATTCATGAGTTGGATGGTGTGGACCACCTTCGCGCTGCGGGCAAGTTCGTTTCGCCCGGAGTTGTAGACGTCGCGGGAAGGCAGGTGTCCGCGCCCCTCATCTTCATCGCAGCCGGGGCGCGGCCGTCGATTCCGCCGATTCCGGGGCTGGAGTCTGTCGACTACCTTACCAACGATTCTTTCCTTGAGCTCACGAACCTGCCCGAGAGCCTCATCATCATGGGTGGCGGATACATAGCCGTCGAGTTCTGCCACTTCTTCGCCGCCATGGGCACGCGGGTGACCATCCTGGAGATGGCCGACCGACTGGTGACGTCTGAGGAGCCGGAAATCTCGGCCTCACTGAAGGAGGAGCTGTCCAAACGAGCGCGCATTGTGACCGGCGCGAGGGTGGAAGCTGTAGCATCGAGGCGAGACGGCGTGAGTGTAACTGCGCGAATGGTTGAGGGAGGCACGACAGCCTCGTACCATGCCGCGCGCCTGCTTGTGGCAGTCGGGCGGCGCTCAAATGCGGACCTTCTTCAGGTGAACAAGGCGGGCATCCTGACCGACAAGCGAGGGTTCATCGAGGTGGACGGCCGTATGCGGACCAACGCGGAGGGGGTATACGCCGTCGGCGACATCAACGGGAAGGCGATGTTCAGACATGCGGCGAACGTGCAGGCCATGGTGGCGGCAGCCAACGCCCTCGACGGAGCGGCTGTGGAGATGGACTACCATGCACTGCCGCACGCCGTCTACTCCTGGCCGCAGATTGCATCGGTCGGGCTCACCGAGGCCCAGGCGCGTGAAGCAGGTCACGAGGTGACCACGCTGCTGACGCCGTACAGCTCCGTTGCGAAGGGGGAAGCGCTTGACGAGAACGTTGGTTTCACGAAAGTGGTGATGAAGAGTGGAACAGAGACGATTCTGGGATTCCACATCATCGGGCCCTACGCCCCCATCCTCATCCAGGAAGTCGTCAACGCGATGCAGTCGGGCGGTCATCTGGACGAGATTGCACGCGGCGTTCACATTCATCCGGAACTCACCGAACTCATTCCCACGTCCTTCGAAGGAATCGAGTAGTCACGTGCCCCGGGGACGGTAAGCATGCTGCGGGGATACTGCACCTGGACAGAAGGCAGGAGATGGTGTGGACAATCGGAAGGACAGCGGACATCGCAGAGCCGTTTTGCGTGGTGGTAGCGAGAGGAACCGGTACTCTCCAACGACACGTTTGTTGTGAAGACGACCTCGCAGCGAGGACAGGAGGAGCATGAACGAAGAGATATTCGAGGCATCGTTGACCGATGAGATGCTGCGCAGGATACGCGGCTCAAGCGTTGTCTCAGGCCAGACCGGAGGCATCTCCTTCTACTCTCCGCTGGAGCGGTCGTTCGAGGCGCAGAAGCGGTGGATGATGTCGCCCGCGTTCAAGGCCGACCGGGTCTGGGACCTGCTGCATGGCGCCTATGACGTGCACCAGCACAGCGGACCTTCGCCGCACACCGAGAGGCTGTTCGATGAGCTGGACCTCGCCATCCACGGCTGCTACATAGGCCTCGGTGGCATCGTCTTCAAGGAGCAGTTCATGCCGTCGACGCGGTCTGCCCGCATCGTGCAGAAGGTCGTGGACCAGTGGGCGGACGAGCACAAGCGGAAACGCATCGAGATATTCGGCGGCGTTTGCCTCAACTACGCGGTAGGCGGATTGAATTCCGACGCTGTCATCGCCTCGTATCGCATGGGCGGCAAGTACGTATGGCTGCCGAATGTCGACTCCAATCACCACCGTCTCGTCGTGAACGAGGGAGTAGGGCAGGGGATGGACCTCATCGACGGCGAGGGGCGAGTGGTGCCGAAGGCCAGGGAGATACTGGAGCTCATCGCGCAGACGGACATGGTGCTGGGCATCGGCCATCAGAGCACCAGAGAGCGGCTGGCGCTGGTGAAGGAGGCGGTGGCGCTTGGCATCCAGCGCATCGAGATCACCCACGTGAACTTCCCACCTTCGTGGCTGACTCCTGAGCAGTGCAAGCTGTTCGCTGACCTTGGCGCCTACATCAGCATCTACGCCATCGACGATGCGTACTTCTCCTGGGACGACGTCATGGCGGTATACCGCGCGGTGGGTCCGGAACGCATGCTGATCGCGTCCGACCGCGGTCACATATCGACAGGCCACCCCATCGACGGGCTGCGGCGCCTCATCTTCGGCTTCATGCAGAGTGGCGTACCGGATGACCACGTCAGGCTGATGTGCCAGACGAACCCGCGCAACCTGCTGCACTGAGGCCCGCGACAACCGCGCAGCCCCGTGCCGGACAGGAACGGAGAGTGCCGCTTACAGCGTCATGCCGGCGCTGAACGCATCCGCAACGTTCTCTCCCAATCGGGCGTACTTGCGCGGAGCTGTCACGTAGATGATGGGGTCGAGCTTCGCGGCGTCCAGCTTTCCGTTGGTGAGGCAGTCCTCAGAGACGTGGGTCTGGACGATATTGGCGATGACGAGTGAGTGCGTCGGCAGTTCCACTATCTGAGCCACGGTGCATTCCATGTTCAGGGGGCACTGCTCGATGAGAGGTGCCTTCTCAAGCGCTCCATAGAACACCGTGAAACCGCAACGCGCAGCCTTGTCTGTCTTGGCGCCGGACTCGATGCCGCAGAAGTCCACCTGGCGGGCCTGCGAGGCCGATGCGATGTTCACCGAGAATGCCCCGTCCTGCTCGATGCCCTTGCGTGAGTGACGGGAACGCCTGATTGCCACGCTGAGCATCGGTGGTTCGGCGTTGGCGATGCAGCCCCATGCGGCAGTCATGAAGTTCGCCTTGCCGTCGACAATCGTACCGACGAGGAGAGCCGGCAGTGGGAAGAGCCAGGTTTGCGCGCCCTTGGTGACTTTCTTCACAGTGGTCATCGTGAACCTCCCTGAGAGTTGCTCCGTCTGATTCGCGGCGCCCTATGAGCTCCGCAGAGTCGCCCCTTGTGCATCCCGCTTGACCGCAATCGTTGTGCCGAGCACGATGAAGTTGACGATGGCGAAGGCGGTAGTGACGGCTGCGGGGAGTGCCGCCAACTCTCCGAAGTATACCAGCGCGATGGCCCCCGCCAGCCCGTAGTTCTTCCAGGCTGCCATCACCGCGTAGCTGACGCCAGCCTGCTTCGCGGCACCGGTGGCGCGCGCCGTGGCGTACACCAGGTAGGCGAGTCCGAAAGTGCTCACGAAAGAGATGAGCCCGACTCGCAGCAGGTCGCTTGAGAAGGACAGGAATGCGCCCCGGTTCAATCCGATGATTGTGTAGACAACCACGAAGAAGCCCCAGTTGACCAGCGTGCCTCTGTGAGAATCGAGCCAGCCTCTGATAGCCGTCGAGCGTCGAAGCAGCCTGGAGACGATGTATGGTGCGGCGATGAGTTGCAGCAGTGCGGTGAGCAGCTGGAGCGGTTGGACAAGGCTGGCGCCGAGCGCCAGTACCGTGATTACCGGCGTGAGAACGAATGCCGCGATGTGACCGGCGACGGAGCCAATCAGCGTGAAATCGACGTCGCCTCCCAGCCTGTAGGTGAACGGTATGACGGCGACCGCAGGGGGCACTGCGGCGATGAGCACGAAGCCGGCCCGCATGCTCGGGTCATCCAGCAGCACGAACGCAAGCAGTATCAGGACGCCTCCGAGGACGACGTAGTTCAGCAGGAGCGCGAGCAGCGCCGGGCGGACGAGTCCGACTCCCCCGCGAAACACGTCAGACGATACGCCGACGAGCGACAACGTCATGATGACTGCCAGGAGAGGGGTGACCGCGCTCCGCGTGTGCACGGCTCCCTGTCCCACGGCGAGTCCCGCCACGAGAGCGAGGGCGAGGATGAAGCTGTTGTTGCGAAGTAGTGCCATCCGATGTGTCTCAGTCGTGCAGTGGGCCGCTCGAGGCTGGGCGTCTATACTACCAGCACCGCGGCAATCCTGCATCCGTGACGCTGCTGCGGCAGACTGCGAATCTTCCCCCCGCGGGTCACATGTGGCACTATACGTGTTCGGCGCGCGACGGTGGCTTCATGGTACGACAGGAGGAATCGGATTCATGAACGGAGTGGCACAGACCGTGCTGGGACCCGTGGCCGGAGATCGACTCGGTCTTGTTCTTCCACATGAACACCTCGTATTCGACGGTTCCTCCGTCTTTGCTGAGCCTTCCTCATCCTCGGACCGAGCCATGGCGCACGCACCGCTCGGGTGGGATGTTCTGAGTTGGCTTCGCTACCACCCCTACGAGAATCTGGAGAACGTCAGGATGCTGGATGAGGATGAGGCAGCCGGCGAACTCACGCTGTTCCGGAGCGCGGGAGGTGGCACTCTGGTAGACGTCACCGTGCCCGGAATCGGGCGTGACCCCGAAGCACTCGCCCGGTTGTCGCGCGCCACCGGCGTCAACATTGTCATGGGCACCGGACTGTATACGGAACCGTCTCTGGCGAAGAGATATCGCGACATGACGATCGATGAGATGGCAGCCATGTTTATCGATGACCTGCGGCTTGGTGCCTGTTCTGCCGGGATACGCGCCGGCATCATCGGTGAGATCGGCTGCAACTGGCCGGCGGCTCCCACCGAATTGAAGGCAGTCCGTGCCGCAGCGCTCGCGCAGCAGGAGACCGGATACAGCATCAGCTTGCACCCCGGCAGGAATCGGGAGGCGCCTTTCCGCCTCGCTGAGGTACTGCGTGAAAGTGGAGCTAACCTCTCCCGAGTCATCTTCTGCCACACTGATGCCCGGTTGCGCAGCCCGGATGACCGTCTGCGCCTGGCGGACCAGGGGTGCGTGCTTGAATACGACCTCTGGGGTTGGGAAGGGCACTTTCCGTCGTACTGGACTTCAGACGATTACATGGACCTGCCCAATGACACCGACCGCATCGGGGAGATACGGGCGCTCTCCGACCACGGCCATCTCGAGTGCGTCGTCATATCCCATGACATCTGTGTGAGGAGTAGACGCGTCCGCTGGGGTGGGTGGGGTTTCGTCCACATACCGGCGTACGTGGTTCCGATGATGCGCAAGAGGGGATTCGCCGAAGCGCAGATCCGCCAACTGACAGTGGAAAATCCACGAAGGTTGCTGTGCGTCCCCCCAGGCGATTCCGCCCGGGCGTAGCAGGTCAGCCGCTGAACAGGAGGAAATGAATGTATCCGTGGGAAGCGATTGCGCGAATGGTACGTGCCCAAGGCGTTGAGTTCACATGGGGTGTAGGAGACAGCCAGCTTCAACTCTATGCCGGCAAGGCTCCTGGGTTACGAGGCGTGAACCTGCGGTATGAGGGTTCAGCCCCGTTCATGGCAATGGCCTACTCACGACTCAGTGGCATGCCCGGGGTGTGCAGCGCATCCACCGGACCCGGAGTCGCGAATCTCGTTCCGGGGGCGCTTGAAGCACTGTACGCGTGCAGCCCGCTGGTAATGATATGTCCCTCGGTGAACCAGAAGACCGAGGGTATGGGGGAGTTCCAGGAGTGCGACCAACTGGGAATGATGCGACCCGTCACCAAGTGGAGCGCGAGGGTTCACGATATCGGTCGTCTCAGCTGGTACGTGCGGCGTGCGTTCTCACTGGCTCTCAACGACCAGCCGGGCCCCGTGTTTCTCGAGATTCCCAACGATGTCGGAGGCGACATAACACACGGCCTGCCGATCGACATCGAAGAGCCTTCGTACAGGCCGGCTGAAAGGATACGTTCGGCGGGCGACCCCGCTCAGGTGAGGAAGGCAGTAGACCTCCTGGTCGGGGCGAAACGTCCCGTCATCATCGCCGGGAATGGGGCTATGCTCTCCGGCGCGAGAGAATCGTTTCGCGAACTGGTGGAGTTGCTGGGCCTGCCGTTTGCCACCACGCCGGGTGGACGCGGCATAGTTTCCGAGCGGCACCCGCTGGCGTTGGGAGGCGTCGGCCTGTACCGCAATCACGTGACTGCCGAGTACCTGAAGCATGCCGACGTTGTACTGGCGGTCGGTACGCGCAACGAAGCGTTTCAGACGCACCGTTGGAAGGACCTGCCGGCAGGGGCGAAGCTGATACACGTGGATATCTCCGGGGCGGAGATCGGGCGCAACTGGCTTCCCGATGTCGGCATCGTGGGTGACGCATCGCTTGTCCTGCAGCAGATGCTTGCCGAGATGCATGGCCGCAGGGACGCACGGGCGGACTCCGCTCTCGCGGAGATGGTGCGGCGCCAGAAGGAACATCTGTTCACCGAAGTGGATGAGGAGTGCCGCACCACCGAGTATCCGATTCCCGCGAAGAGGGTCGTGCACGAGGTCAGTTCCGTGTTCGGCGACGGCACGGTTCTCGTGAATGAGAATGGTTCCCAGGACTCATGGTCCTACTTCTATCCCTACTACACGGTCGGAGACGACTCCGCCTGCGTAACTGTAGCCGAGCAGACGTGCATGGGCATGGGAGTGGTGGGAGCTATCGCAGCCAAGTTGACGGCTCCTGATAAGAACGTAGTGTGCATCACGGGTGACGGCGCATTCCAGATGTACATGAAGGAGCTTCCCACCGCAGCACAGTATGGCGCGGCCTGCACCTGGGTTGTACTCAACAATTCTGCATTGGGATGGCCTATGTACTACCAGATGAACACGGTGGGGTGGAACACGACGTCATACCGGGTGCAGCCCGATTTCCAGGCCATTGCGCGGGCCTCCGGCTGCTATGGCCGAAAGATCAACGGCGCCGGGGAACTCCGCCCCGCGCTTGAAGAAGCGTTACGACTGAATACACAGGGCATGCCCGTGGTGCTGGATGTGCCCACAGGGCTCGACATGTCGCATTTCGAGAGAGCGGGGTGACGCGGAGATGATATTTGCACCCCTGGGATGCCTTGCAGCGATACTCCTGTTTCTATCCATTCCGTTCATCCTGCTGCTGCTGTTCCTCAACGTGCTCTCGTTCTCTTTCGGCGAACTGGGACTGTCAGCCTCCGCGGCCCTCGGACTGATCCTGGCGATGCTGGTGGGCTCATTGATCAACATTCCGCTGTCCCGCCGCCGCATCACCTACACGGTGCCGAGCACGATGAAGCGACTGTTTGCGCCGCCGCCTCCTCAGTACAGCGGCATCGCGGTCAACGTAGGAGGCGCCATCATACCGCTGTGCCTCTCCGTGTATCTCGCCACCCTGGTGCCGTCGCTGTGGCAAGTCGGCGTCGCCACGGCCGTGATGGCGCTGGTATCGAAGGTTCTGGCGAGGGTGGTGCCCGGGAGAGGTATCGTGCTGCCGGTGTTCGTCCCTCCGGTGCTGTCGGCACTCCTGGCCATCGTGCTTGCCCCGGCGTTCGCGGCGCCCTGCGCCTACGTCGCGGGGACGGCAGGAACGCTGATTGGCGCCGACCTGTTGAACCTCCACCGGCTGAGGGGGTTTCCTGGAGTGGTTTCCATCGGTGGTGCCGGCGTGTTCGATGGCATCTTCCTGGTCGGCATCGTTGCCGTGCTTCTCACGGCGCTCGTGTAGCAGAAGAGCCGCGCGTCCCGGCGGGAGACGCTTGGAAGACAGGTGAGGACCTAGCGGCTGTCGGTCTCGTACCGCACTATGTCCTCCAGTCGCTTGCGCGACTTCGCGGGGATTCTTCCGGCATGGGGATGACCCAGCGGCATGATGGTAACCACCACGCAGTCCGGGTTCACCCCGAGTATCTCACGGACTCTGTCCTGCGAGAACATTCCTATCCAGCAGGTGCCAAGGCCCTCTTCGACAGCGGCAAGCATCATGTGCGTGATGGCGATTGAGACGTCTACCGCATGGCGCGGCAGACCACAGGTCATTACCGAGGACGGATTCGTTCCGATAGCAGCGATGATGACGGGCGCGCCCGCAATCCACATCTGGTTGCTGGCCGCCTGAGCCAGTTGCTCCCTTCTTCCCGCGTCGCGGACGACGATGAAACGCCAATCCTGCCGGTTGCTGGACGACGGCGCGAGGCGCGCCGCCTCAAGAACCCTGTTGACCTGCTCGTCGGTCACCGGGGCCGGAAAATACTCCCTGACGCTGTACCGGGCTCGTATGGCTTCGTACACGTGCATGACGCACCTCCTCAGTCACAGCTGATTATACATGCGTTCGTGACCTTGCTCGTCTCATTGTGCCTGCGGTAGCAGGGGCGTTACAATGCGTTCGACGCCGGCGCCTTCAGCCCGCAGCCACGCACGGGACCCCTGGCAGGGGGGGCGCTCGCGAGAGGAGAGGAGCAAATGGCAGGCAGCACGGTCTACTTCGCCCGGGACGATGATGGTGTCCGGTCAGCCCTCAGCAACTCCAGCCTCGCTCGTTTCACCGGAAAGGCCGTCCCGATCAAGCTTCACATGGGGGAGCCAGGTAACCCGTACTTCATACGGCCGGAGCTTGCACGCATCATCGTAACCGCGGTGAAGGAAGCCGGGGGGCATCCGTTTCTCTTCGACACCGTGGTCGCCTATCCCGGGGAACGTTCACATCGACGTGGGTATGAGCGCGTGGCATACCGCCACGGCTTCACCCGTGACAGCGTTGGCTGCAACGTCACCATTGGCGAACGCGGAGTTCGCGTGGTCGAGGCGGAGGTGGCCCTTGAAGTGGCGGCTCAGCTTCATGAGGCCGACTGCATGGTAGTGCTGTCACACGTGAAGGGGCATGTCCAGGCTGGCTTTGGTGGCGCCATCAAGAATCTCGGCATGGGGGGCGTGACCAAGGCGAGCAAGCGCCGCGTCCACTACATGTCCGTGCCGGTTCATGACGCGGGGATGTGCACGAACTGCGGTCTGTGCGTGACTGCGTGCCCGTCCCATGCGCTCTCGATCGAGAGTGGGTGGCGGATAGACCGGCGCAAGTGCGAGGGCTGCGGAAAGTGCGTTACCGCCTGTCAGACGGGAGCGATGCGCTTCGATATCATGAGCCTTGCGAGGGGACTTGCCATCAGCGCCATGGCATGCATCAGGAACAAGGATGTTGTGTACGTGAACTCGCTGCACAACATCGCTGAGAACTGTGACTGCGACCCGTCACCGGGCGGCATCGTCTGTCCCGACATCGGCTACCTGGTGGGCAGCGATGCCGCGGCTATCGATGCCGCATCGCTGGACCTCATTGATCGTGAAGTGCCGGACGTCTTCCTGCGATGCACGGGCGTTGATCCGCGAGAGCAGATACGCCATGCCGTCGAGCTGGGCATGGACGGTCAGTACTCGCTGTGCGAGGTCTAGCCTGCTGTCAAAGCAGGTTCGTCCCGCCGTCGACGATGAGCGTCTGCCCCGTCATGTAGTCGGATGCTTCAGAGGCGAGGAAGAGGGCCGCGCCCACATGGTCGCCGGGCTTCCCCATTCGGCCCATGGGAATCGAGTCGATGCGGGCCTGCAGATCACGCGGGTTCTCCTCGAAATACTTCTGGTTCAGTTCGGTGATTGTTGGTCCGGGACCGATGGCGTTCACGTTGACGCCGTAAGGAGCCCACTCCAGACCCAGAGCCCGTGTCAGGTGTGACAATCCGGCTTTAGAGACGCAGTAGACCGACCGCAGGGGTTGAACAACCTGTGAAACGTTGGAGGAGATATTGATTATCTTCCCCTTGCGCCGCTCAATCATGTGCCGCCCAACGTCCCGGCAACAGAGAAATGCCCCACGCAGATTGGTGTTCATGATGCGGTCCCACTCTTCCTCGGTGAACTCCTCGACCGGCTTTCTGGTGATGACCGCGGCGCTGTTCACAAGGATGTCGATGCGGCCATGACGCTGGAGCACGGAATCGACCAGGTGGGCGACTGAGGCTCCGAGGCTGACGTCTGCTGTCACGGCCTCTGCCCGGAGGCCCTGATCGAGTAGCCGCTGCGCGGCCGCCAGGCCACCCTCTTCGTTGCGATTGGCGATTACAACCCGCGCTCCCTGTCTCGCCAGTCCCTCAGCGATGGCGAAACCGATGCCCCTGTTCCCGCCTGTTACGATGGCCGTCCTGTCAGATAGATCGAACAGACTCATGGCAGACTCCTCCCTCGTAGGTTAGTCGTGTGTTCCTGCTCGCGCGCAGTCAGTGCCATCACTGCCGTAGGGTACACCGTGGTCCATGATAACAGCACGCGTCGCCCGGGGCCATGGCGCTCCGGCAGTGTATATGGTCGTGGGGCGTGAAGGGACTGCGGAGTACGCTCGCATATGCGGCGCACGGCTCCTAACTCCAGGTACTTCCGAACGGAGCCCGATGTCAGAAACAATACGTGCACGTACTGACGTACACCGTCACGGACGCGCTATCCTGTTCGCCGTTCTGATTCGTCGCTGTGACTGTGACCTTCACGTAGCCCGGCGAAGCCGGTACGGTGAGGGTGACTGTGTCGCCGGAGCCGGTTATCCGACCGCCTCCCGTCGCTGTCCACTCGAAGTCGAGTCCGGCAGGGTCCGCAACGATGCACTGCACAGCGCAGCTTCTTGAGACCAGCATGGAGTATCCCCCGCCAAGGGATTCCTCGAGATACTTGTGGTCGGCTGACAGAGAGAGACCGACTATCTCGGGTGACGCAACCGACTCCTCATCGACGCCCGGCTCTTCGCCTTCCTCGTCGCCACTCGTGGAATCGGACTCCTCGTCGTATTCCTCTGTAACCTGTATCTCGACGGATCGGCTGTCGCCTCTTCCCAGGCTGTCGGAGACGGTCACGTTGACTTCGTACACGCCAGGCCTTGATGGGGCGGTCCAGGTGGCTTCCGTGCCATTCGCAACCAGGTTGCCTCGCGAGCACCACCAAGAGAAGTTCAGTTCATCGTTGCCTTCGTAGGAGAGAGCGCATGTGATGCTCACCTTGTCGCCGAAGTACACGGACTTGCTGCTTGCGCGAAGTGAAGTGATGGCAGGCGCGTCAGCAATACTTGCATCGCCGCTGGCCTCCGCGGACGCCTCGGCTGGTGTGGCGACAGGGGACACGACAATGACGGACGGCGCCGGCTTGGTGGGGCTGGCCTGCGGCAGTTCCAGTTCAGGCATCATGGACGCCAACCCGGCAGCATAGCTCTCCGCAGCCTCGTTGCCCTCGAGAAGTCTGATCGCCTCCAGCAGGACCATAACTGCATGGCTGCGGGCTGCCTCCAGGCTCTCGTGAGACCACTCGGGCATGGCGGTTAGCGCCCTGCCCATGGCCACCTGTTGTGCCAGATGGTCGTTCTTCACCCGTGAGAGGAGATAGGAGACGTCGTTGCCACGGTCGTCTGCTATCACGAGCCAGCCAACGCACCGGTCGAAGGTTTGCTGATAGACGGTGGAATGGCTGGCGGAAGACACGAAGTCCTGGCGTTGCGCCATGATGTTGATGGCTGCAGCATCCTGATTCGCGAAGTCCAGCAGCAACTCGGACTTCTCGAAGCTGCGACTTGCTACGCTCATCCGAACGTCGCGATAGACGACTACTGCGGGGTAGGAGGGAGAGGAGGGAAGCAGGAGGGATGAGGGATCGTGGTTCCATCCGACAGGTTGGGACGCAAGGCTCGCGCCACGGACAGCGAGGGGGCTGAACACGAGGGCGCTGACGACCAAGAGCAAGGTAAGTCGCAGACACCAGAGTCTCCCTTTCAATTGTCGCCTCCCTCCGCTGTTCCCATTCTGTCGTCACCCGTATCGCCTGCCGTTGAATGCGCACAAAAACACTAGAACGCCCTAGGGAGCGGAACGTTTAGCCTGTCCGAGCCGCGTCACATCCTGCCGAGCCACTCTGTCCGAAACCAGCATGCTCTGCAACGCACCGAGCAACTCTCGGGAGTGGCCGTCCAGCCCCTCGTCGTCCACCGAGTACAACACCCATGCACCTTCGCGCCGCGAGGCGAGCAACCCGGCATCGTAGAGGGCGCCGAGGTTTCGCGAGGCGCGCGTCTGGGATATCTGCAAAGCCTGCATGACTTCACTCACGGAACACTCCCTGACCATCACGATGTTCAGGATTCGGAGCCGCGTTTCTGCCGATATAGCCTTGCACGCTTTTACCAGCTCTCTCATCGCATCAGGAATATGCGAAGATGCGCATATGCGCATATCCACCTACCGCATGCTATGCCGTGCGCTTCCTGTTTGTCAATACCTCGGCGATGCGCGCGAGTGAATTGGCGGTTCTCGACTTCTTCCCTCAACCGTTCAGGGGTACAATACCCGCGGATTCCGGTTGTCCGGAGAACGCCGATGCCGGTTGAACGCACGCCAGCCGAACAAGCTAGGGAAGCGTACGCACGCTTTCTCCCGCTGATTGATGCCGAGGACAAAGAGCGCTGCGTCCAGTTCGCACTCTCGGCGCTCGAGTCGAGCGAGTTGGACATCGTGACCCTGTACGAGGAAGTGCTGGCTCCGGCAGCCCGGGAGCCGGTCTGCTCGCTCCGTAAGCGGCCGCTGTGCATCTGGGAGGAACACGTTCGCACTTCCATAATCCGCACGGTCATCGAGTGCTGCTATCCGCACTTGATGCGCCTTCGAAGGGTGGAGGCGGGGGACAGGACGAGGGGACAGATGGTCATCGTGTGCCCCACCGAGGAATACCACGAGCTGGGTGCGCGTATGGCGGCCGACCTGTTCACCCTGTGTGGCTTTGACGTGACATTTGTCGGTGCGAACACGCCACTGCAGGATATTCTGGAAGCTGTGGGAATCATTCGGCCGGTGTTCGCGGGAGTGAGTGTCACCGGACCGTACAATCTGATCGCCGCGCGGCGCACCATCCAGCAATTGGTCGCGCTGCGCAGCAGCTCGGGCGCCCGTTTTCGCATCGTCGCAGGAGGGCAGGCGTTTGGCGACGATGTCGCCCTGGCGACCTCGCTCGGAGCCGACCTGCTCGTCCAGAGCTACGATGATATCCGCCGGGCCTCCGTGGAGGTTCCATGGGTCTCCCGCTGAGAATCGCAGTTCGCTTCCTCAGGTCGGGGAAGGGGCAGACTGCGCTGATTGTGGGGGGCATAGCCATCGCCATCTCGGTCCAGGTGTTCGTGGGGCTGTTGATCGACAGCCTCCAGGCCGGCCTCGTTGAGCAGACCGTGGGGAACTCACCGCAGGTGACTGTCCGCTCCTCCGAGGAGAATGTCACTATCAGCCGTTGGGAGGACATGGTCACGGGAATCGCCTCGCTGTCGACTGTCCGGGAGGTTGGTGTTGCCGCGTCGGCAAACGCGTTCGTGAGCAAGGGCAACGACTCGGTGCCCGTATTGTTTCGCGGGCTGAGTCCGGCTGCCGCCGACGGCATCTACGGCATCTCCGGACAGTTGTACCAGGGGCAGGGCATTCGGGCGTCCGGCGAGGTGCTTATCGGCAGGAAATTGAGCGAGAAACTTGCCATCACGGTCGGAGACAGTCTCCAGATCAGCACTCCCGGGGGCACGCTGGTCGCGTATCGCATTGTCGGCCTGTTCGACGTCGGAGTCGCTGCCATCGATGGCGGCTGGGTTGTCGCGAACCTGCGCACCGGCCAGAGCCTGTTCGGCTTCGGTGACCGCATCACCTCAATCGAGGTCGCTGTCACTGATGTGTTCGAGGCGGATGTCGTGGCTGCCGACATTGCCGCCTTGCTCAACGCCGGGAATCTCGAGGTGACGAACTGGAAGGATGACAACGAACAACTGCTCAGCGCGCTCGAGAGCCAGTCACTGTCAAACAACATCATCCAGGCAGTGATTATCATCTCAGTGGCGATTGCCATTGCGAGCCTCCTGTCGGTCACCGTGCTTCAGAAACGGAGGCAGCTTGGCATCCTGAAGGCGATGGGCATCAAGGACCGGGCTGCCAGCCTCATATTCGTTTTCCAGGGGTTGCTCATCGGCATCATGGCCAGCGCGCTGGGCATATCGCTCGGCCTGGGCCTGCTGTACTCGTTCACGGTGTTTGCGACACCGGGCGGCGAATCCATCATCGACTTCGCAGTCGAACCCGCGTTTGTTCTTCGATCGCTTGCCATCTCGATAACGGCATCCGCGGTGGCGGGGCTCATTCCCGCCAGCAGGTCGCTGCGGCTCAATCCTATCGACGTCATACGTGAGGGCTGATACAGTGGCGCAGGTAATCGAGTTGCGGCATGTCGAGAAGGTGTACCGGGGCTCTCCCGACGTGCAGGTGTTGTTCGACATCAACCTTGCGTTCGAGGAAGGCTCTTTCAATTCCATCGTCGGAGAATCGGGTAGTGGCAAGTCCACGTTGATGAACATCCTCGGCACGCTCGATACGCCGAGTTCCGGCGAGGTCGTGGTGTCGGGCCAGAGCATCGCCTCCATGGGTAGAGACAAGCTGGCGGAGTTGCGGAACCGCACCATCGGCTTTGTGTTCCAGTTCCACTACCTGCTTCCGGAGTTCACGGCCATGGAGAATGTCCTCATGCCGTACGCCATCGGCAGACAGGGCTCTCGCCGGGAAGTGGTGGAGTGGGCCGATGAGTTGTTTGAACTCATGGGCGTATCGAAGGTGAAGCACAATCCGGCCTCGAAGATGTCCGGTGGACAGCAGCAGCGGGTGGCGATAATCCGCTCGCTCATCAACAAGCCGAAGGTCGTGCTTGCCGACGAGCCGACCGGAAACCTGGACTCCGTGAACACTGCCGCGGCCTATGAGCGCTTCCGCGACATCAACAAGCGCTACGGGACCACATTCGTGATAGTGACTCACGACAGGCGCATCGCCGAGCAGACCGACCGCATCGTGGAGATACGTGACGGCCGACTGCTCCTCGACATCAGCAAGTGAGAACAAGACCGGTGTGACAACAAGACGGGGGCAGCCTCTTCAGGAGGCTGCCCCCGTGTACGCTGCGTGCCGGTGACAAGGGGACTAGAGCCAGGCGTGGGACTCGCGGTCGATGTTCTTGGTGCTCCGGTCAACCGGGATGCCCGCGAGCTTCTTGGCGATATCCTTCGAGTGCTCGATGTTGTGGTCGCGGTAGATGGCCACCTTCTCGATGACGGGAGAGCCGCCACCATGCAGGTAGTCCACCAGCTTGTGTCCGCCCCAGGCTGAAGCCATCATGTCCTGGAAGAGCCGGAATGCGCGATGCTGATTCTCCGCCGAGACGTTGGGATTGCGCATGATGTACTTCTCCAGATAGGGGCCGGTCTTCTCATCGTAGAAGTCTTCCTCCGGGGGAAGCGTGGCGACGAGGCCTCCGGCGGTGGCAGCCAGCGCCTCGTACTCGTCGTAGATGGCCTCTCCAGCGAGCATGCGGCCGGCATTGCAGTAGTTGGTGTCCGGTATCTGCGTGCCCGACGCTGCCTTCGTGGAGTTGACCCCGGCGGCGATGCCCGCGGCGTAGATAAGGTCGACAACCTGGATCATGTCCGCAAGCTTGTGACGGACGTGCTGAGCGCGGTCTATGCCGTTGTATTCCGCGGCAAGCGCCGTGGCGCCCGTGTAAATCTCGGAGACTGCGGCTTTGCAGCCCGTGTAGCTGTGGCGGTGGTACAGTGCGAACAGCAGGGCGAGCTTACCGGCGATGTCTGCCTCGCCCGCGAGAAATACGCGCTCCCATGGCACGAACACGTTGTCAAACACGGTGATGGAGTGGCTCATGCCAATCTCATTGAACGGAGCCTGGAGCTTCTTCCGTGCGGTAGGAGCATAGGCGGCATTGATGAGCGTAACACCTTCCCAGTCGGCGGGCACAGAGAAGGCGACAGCCCAGTCGTTCTCCTCGGCGGTCATGTTGCGGGTGGGAATGGCGATAATCTCGTCGACATAGACGGAACAGGAATTGTGAGCTTTGGCGCCGCTTACCACTATGCCGTCAGCTCGCCTTTCGACGATGCGGAGATAGAGGTCAGGGTCCTTCTGCTCATGAGGCCTCCACACCCGGTTGCCCTTGACGTCCGTCTGTGCGCACACGAGTGAAAGGTCTTCAGCCTGCACCCGCTTCAAGAAGTTGATGAAGGCTTCGTTGTACTTCGTGCCGTACTTCTGGTCGGCATCGAAGGTGGCCACCGAGAGCGCGTTCAAAGAGTCGATGCCCATGCATCGCTGAATGCAACCGCCTACCTCCTGGGAGTAGAGGCGGGTCATCTTCTGCTTGTTGAAAAGGTCCTCCGGGCTCTGGTGAATGTGGGTGAAGCGGTTGATACGCTCGCCGGTGAGGTGAGAGATCGCCGTGCCGACGCCGCCAAACTCGGGGTCGAAGGCGAAGTCATACGTCCTGCCCATCACGTTCATACCACGCACAAGCTTGGGGTCGAATCTGTCGATGACCTTTCCGCCCATATACACATTGGGCTTGAGTTTGGCCATCCGCTGTTTGTACTGGTCGCCGGTAATCATCTGCCGCCCTCCTAGAAATGCGAAATAGCGCGCGGATACACTGGTCTGCAACCTTAGCACAAACGTACTGGCGTGTAAAACACTCACAAAGCCATGGTATGATGCCGTCAGTCTGCCGGAAGTCTCGAGACAGGGAGAGACGGTCGATGAATACACGTATTGAACGCCTGCGAAATCGGATGCTGGAAGAGAAGCCGTCAGTTGACATAACACGTGCGCGCATCGTCACACAGACGCATCGTGAGCGCGCGGGGGAGCCCCTCGTTTCGGTGTGGGGCCACGTGATGTACCGGTTGTTCTCGGAGTTGCCGGTGGACATCGCGCCCGGGGAGCTCATCGTGGGCAGCCCGACGGTGCGTCCTCGCGCCGCGCAGTTGTTTCCCGAGGTGCAGGCCGGGTGGCTTGATGCGGAATTGGACGCAATCGAGGTCCGCGGCTGGGACCCTCTCCAGATGTCAGCGGAAGACAAACGAGAGGTTCGCGAGGACATACTACCGTACTGGAAGGGGAGGACGATTGCCGAGCGGCTCTTCGCCCAGTGTCCTCCCGAGACCGCGCCCCTCATCTACCTTGAACCCGGCGTATGGCCGACACGGTCGACCGGGATCATCGACAACTACTCGCTCATCCAGAAGGGGGTTGGAACCGTCGTTCCCAACTATCGAAAGGTGCTGGAAAAGGGAGTCAACGGTATCCTTCGTGACATAGACGGGCAGTTGGGGCTACTCGATCTGACCATTCCCGAGAACGTTGAGCGCAGGGTGTTTCTGCGCTCGGCTCGAAGAGCGCTCGAAGGACTCCTGAAGCTAGCTGAACGATACGCGCAGCGCGCCCTGGAGCTTGCGAGCGCTGAGCCCGATGAGATCCGAAGAAAGGAACTGCTGCGGATTCACCGGACGTGCAACTGGGTGCCGGCCAACAGCCCGCGAGACTTCTACGAGGCCGTGCAATCGTTCTGGTTCACGCACGTGGCCATCAGGATCGAAGAGAGTGGCCACTCGCTGTCGCCCGGCCGTTTCGACCAGTACATGTTGCCCTTTCTGGCGGATTCGGATAGCCGGAAGCAGGTGCTTGAGCTGATCGAGTGCCTCTTCATCAAGTTCTCGGAGTTGATGCTATTCGTCAACGTTGACACGTCCAAGTTCTACACCGGCGTGCCGCAGTGGCAGAATCTGAACGTGGGGGGACGTGGACCTGACGGAGGAGATGCGACCAACGAGCTCTCATTCCTGTGCCTCGACGCGATGGTCGACCTTCGGATAGTACAGCCGGACATCTCGGTGCGAGTGCACGCGGACACCTCCGAGGACTTCCTGCTGCGGGCCTGCGAGTTGGCCCGACTGGGTACCGGGCACCCGAAGTTCTACAACGAAGACCTCATCGCATACTCGATGGCCTGCAAGGGGCTGAGCCTGGCCGAGTCACGCGATTTTGCCATTATGGGCTGTGTTGAACCGCGAGTACAGGCGAAGGAAGGTACCCATCTGACCGGCGGGTTCATCAATCTTCCGGCCGCCCTGGAGCTCGCCTTGAACGACGGCATCTGGCGTCGCACCGGCCGGCGCATCGGCGTTGCCACGGGCGACGCACGCGGCTTCACCACATTCGACGAGGTGAAATGCGCCTTCGAGACGCAACTCGCTTACCTTGTGCGCCACATGTTCGTGGTGAACGCGATCGCGGAGACGGCCTACAGCCAACTTCTGTGTTCACCATTCCTGTCGGCGCTCACCGAGGGGTGTATTGAGACGGGCCGCCCGTTGCAACGAGGGGGCGCTACTTACAATTTCGGCCCCGCTGTGAATGAGATAGGTATCGCGGACACCGGAGACTCGCTGGCTGCCATCAAGAGACTGGTGTTCGATAAGAAGAGACTCACAATGTCGCAGCTCCTCGACGCGCTTGCCCATGATTTTGATGGATACGACGACGTGCGGGGGCTGCTGCTTCACGAGGCTCCGAAGTTCGGAAACGACGACGATTACGTGGACTTCTTGACGCGAGACGCCGTTCAGTTCGGCAACAAGGAGGTCATGAAGTACCGCAACATCTTCGGCGGACAGGCGCAGTCGGGCATCATCGCCGTCACCTCGGGGATTCCATTCGGGTCGGTAGTGGGCGCCCTTCCGAGTGGGCGCAAATCAGGTCAACCTCTTGCGGACAACTCGTCTCCGTCGGCGGGCAGCGATCGCCTCGGACCGACCGCGATTGCCAGGTCTGTGGGAAAGTTGGACACTGCGGCACTTCGAAACGGCACGTTGCTCAATCTCAGGCTGAGTCCGCAGTCGACGAGTGGCGCCGACGGGCTCCACAAGTTGGCGTCTCTCGTGCGCGGTATGTGCGATGTGGGATGCTGGCATGCACAGTTCAATGTCGTCGACACGTGCACACTGCGAGACGCTCAGGAGAAGCCGGAGGAGCATCGTGACCTTCTCGTACGCGTGGCCGGGTACAGCGCATACTTCACACAGCTCCATCGTGACGTGCAGGAAGACATCATCCGCAGGACGGAACATGGCCTCTAAATGACAGAGGGTATCGTCTTCGACGTCCAGCGATACTCGCTGCAGGACGGTCCGGGGCTGCGGACGCTGGTGTTCCTGAAGGGCTGCCCGCTGCATTGCACCTGGTGTGCGAATCCGGAATCGCAGCGATGTCAGCCTGAGCTGCTGTATGACCAGGCACGCTGCACGCTCTGCGGAGAGTGCGCTCGTGTCTGTCCCACCGGAGCTATCCTGATCGGCGACGGCGGGGCGCTCACTTTCGATGAAGGCTTGTGCACTGCCTGTGGGGCGTGCGTCAGCGTGTGCCGGCAGGAAGCCCGTCGCATCGCAGGGGACCTCATGTCAGAGGAGCTGGTGGTGGACATGGTCCTGCGCGACATGCCTTTCTATCGGCGGTCAGGTGGAGGCGTGACGCTTGGCGGCGGCGAACCTACTCAGCAGCCGGGGTTTGCCAGTGCGATTCTGCGGCAGCTCAAGCTCAGAGGAGTGGACACCGCCATCGAGACCTGTGGCGACGCAGAAAACACTGCCTTCATGGCGGTCGCTGAGCTGGCCGACCACGTCCTGTTCGACGTCAAGCACGCGGACCGCGAGCGGCACACAGAGCTCACGGGGGCAGGCAACGAGCGCATACTGGCCAATCTCGCCGCGCTTCTGCACCGGCATACGGACGTGACGATTCGCTATCCTCTTGTCCCGGGCTGCAATGACACCGAGGCGGAGCTGCGTGAGTTCGCTGCACTGGTGTTGAGTCTTCCACGTGTGCCGCCCGTGGAACTTGTGCCGTACCACCGCCTTGGCGAGCACAAGTACCGGTTGCTGCGCCGCGACTACCTGCTTGCCGGAACGAAGCCGCACGAAGAAGGCGAAGTGAACCGCGCGTGCGGCATTCTCCAGGGATGCGGAGTCGCCTGCAGGTCGCTCACTCACTAGTGAGTAGAGGGAGCCGATTACCTGCGGCCGGTCTCGTGCGGCCGCTGCGACCGACTTAGCTGAGCGACCTGGGGTCGAGTCCCACACCCTTTGCTAGCACTTTCTTCCACGCCGCCTTGATGCCCTCGCCGTCAGCCGCGGAAAGAAGGAGCCTGGAGTGCTCGGCCTCTTCACTCGAAAAAGCGTCTATGTGGGCACATACGTCAGCCAGCCTGTTCGCGGGGAACTTGCAGGCTCCGTTGTCATCCATGTGTACGATGTCGCCCGGTCCCACTTCCATGCCGGCAACGGTCACGGTCACGTTGAACTCCCTCAGCGAAAGACTGCCGTGACCCGAGGTGACCCCACGCGCGATGTGCTGCAATCCGAGAGAGCGGATTTCGTCCATGTCTCGCACGGGGCTGTTGGTCAGGAGGCCGACCGCACCGCATGCCTTGTAGAGAGAACCCGACTGACCTCCGAATATGCCTGCACGGCACATGACTTCCGCGGGAAACCGGGCCTCGCACACGACGATGCAAGGCTTGGGCGCCTTCAGGAGGAAATCAACGAAGTCTATGTAGGACGCTGCCGGCTGGCGTGGATCATCGAGACCGAACACGACGGTCACAGCGTGACCGATGACCGGGGCTGAGCCGGGCAGAAGACACACAACAGAGTCGTCCGTGTACCACCTTCCATACCAGGGATCGTAGAGCCCGAGGCAGTGCGGATGCTGAGGATAGGACGCCACAACGTTCCCCACACTGGGGGTATTGAAGCGGCACAGCTTGTCGAACATCTGTTGCTCTGTCAATCCAGCCATGGTCGAAACCCTCCTGAGCGCAACTGCGCCACATTCGGTGTGGCGTGGCCGCCTGCTTTGCGCGCGCGGCATGTGTATACTACAATGCTTCACCGCGTTGCGTCATGTCGGTGGCGCACGCAGTCGCTGTGTACATGAAGGCAAACCACCTCTCGCAACCGACCCCGGTTCTCTTGCCGCCAACCCGGCTGTCACGAATGATACCGGGCAGAAAGGAGCACGATGATTGAGGAGATCCTGCCCGGCGTCTTCCGGATGGCCGTTCCACTGCCACACAGCCCGCTGAAGGCGACCAACTGCTATCTCATCGTGGACAAAGAGAGGTCTCTCGTCGTTGACACGGCCTTCAACCGTCCGGAATGCCGCGAGGCGCTTCTCTCGTTGCTGAAAGAGGCGGGCGAGTCACCAGACGACGTTGATTACTTCATCACCCATCTGCATGCAGACCACATGGGTCTGGCGGCATCACTGGCTCGCAACGGCACGGTGGTGTATTTCAACGAACCTGACCTGCCGCTCGCACGGCCCGATGATGCTTACTGGGAGTGGATGGGTGGCATCTATGAGCAGCATGGTCTGCCTCTCTCGGACTCCCGTGAGGCGATGTCCCGTCATCCGGGCCGGATCTACGGTCCCGAGAGGGACTTCCCGTACACGATAGTGCACGACGGCGATATTCTGAAGAAGGGAGGGTACACCCTTCGTTGCGTTCAGACTGTAGGTCACACGCCGGGACATATGTGCCTGCTCTTCCAGGAGCCGAACGTGTTGTTGTGCGGCGACCACATCCTTGGTGACATCACGCCCAACATCACGATGTGGACCAGCATGACCAACCCGCTGGGGAAGTATCTGGAAAGTCTGGACCTCGTTGCGGGAATGCACGTCAAACGGGCGTTGACCGGGCATCGGTCGATGGTTGAGGATTGCGCTCGAAGGATTGCCGAGTTGAAGGAGCACCACAGGCGCCGGCTGGACGAGGTGGTTGGTGCACTCGGGGATGGAGAGCTGGATGCCGCCACCGTGACGCCACTTATCTCATGGGACTTGCGCTACGAGCGATGGGATGATGTGCATCCCGTGCAGAAGCTCTTTGCCACCGGTGAGGCCATTGCTCACCTTCAGTACCTTGAGTCGACAGGCATCGTAGTGAGCACCCGGCGGGACGGCCGCATCCTGTATCAGCTCACCCCGAGCGCCTAGAACGAGCAGGTGCACGTCTCGACGCTGATGAGGACGCTCGCGCTGGACTGGTTGCCTTTCTCGTCGGCGACAATCACCAGTATGGTGGCGGCCACTCTCTTGGAAGGAGCCACCCAGGTTGCCTTTGCACCGTCAGCCGTGATGGAGCCGAAGTCAACGCTCCAGTCGTAGGTGAAAATGGCTGCCTCATCAACCATGGCGCAGATGATGTTGAGCGTGCGGCCCTGATAGACCATCCAGTCGTTGCCGACCTTCTGGACCATGTCGGTGTTCACTCCATGTACGTATAGCCCGTCTATTTTGGGAGGCTCGCCGCTGCTCACGCTGATGGGCAACGTCCGGCGACCTTCGCCTCCGTAGGCATCGCGGGCAATCACGGCGATCCAGTACACGCCGTCCGTCTCAGGCGCTGTCCAGATGACTGCGCTTCCCTGGCCGGTCAGCGTTCCCCCGGTTGCGCTCCACGCGAGGGTAATATCATCCCCGTTCGCGTCCGAGACCTCGCAGGAGACACGGGTGCTGCCACCGGCGTGGAGCCATTCCGCGTCCAGGGTCATGCTGGCCAGGACCGGGGCAGCGTTTGCCTTCACCCGCAGTGAAGTCGAGTACTCGGCAGTGCCGCTCCTGCCGTCATCTACAGTGACCGATACCCGGTAGAGTCCTTCGGCAACCGGGGAGCCCCATTCTATCTGCGGACCTTCACCGTATATCTCGCCCGCGCTGACGGACCATACATAGGTAAGCGGGTCTCCGTCCGGGTCAACAGCGTCGCATTCAAGCTCACAGATACTGAAGGGCTCGATACGATCGGTTGCCGCGGTGATTGAGCGGATCTCTGGAGCCTGGTTTGGGACGATTGGCTGAGTGCTGGTGGGGGTGGTAGGCGTCGTGACATCGGAATGGACGAGCAGACGATCCCTGTTCATGACCACTACAGCGGCAACCACTGCCAGGACGACAAGCGCCACTACGATAGCGGCTTTCTTAGGACTGGGGTCGGGTTTCTCGCCCGGTCGTGGCTTGTCGTGGGCAGAATCATCAGTCATGGCTGCTTCTCCTCGGCGGTCAGTCTCAATGAGTATACCACCAACGATGCTCGACGAAGTGTTCCCGACTCATGTCCCGGCGGTGGCTCATAGCCCGATCCGACCGGTCTTCACCCGATGCATGACGGGCAAGTCTCAACGTATATGCGCACGACCGCGGACGACTCGTTTCCGTGACGGTCGCTCACCTGCACCATGATGTTCACCCATCCCTTGGGCGAGGCCGGGGCAATCCAGACGGCGTTGGGTCCATCCGCTGCGATGGCGCCAAGCTCGGCGCTCCATTCGTAGGTATACAGTCCCTCCGGGTCGTCGACCCGTATCTCAATCGCGCACGAGCGCTCTCTGAAGATGCGCCAGGAGTCACCATAGGGCCTGAACAAGTCCGTATCGAGTGCGGTGAGGTTGAAGCCGAAGATGGCTGGTGGTTCGGCTGCGTTGACGGTGATTGGCACGGATCGTTCCGCAAACCCTCCGTAGGTATCCTCAACCGTCACAGTGACACTCTGCATGCCGAGCATATTCGGCGCGATCCAGACGACAGCAGGTCCCTGGCCGAAGATCTCACCTGCGCTGGTCGACCACACGTACGTCAGTGCATCTCCATCGAGGTCTTCGGTCTCGCACCGGACATAGACAGAGGCTCCGGGCACGACCCAGTCGTTGTCTCCCCCTACCTCGGATTGCATGACGAGAATCTCCGGTGGCTTGTTAGCGCGGACTCGCAGCGAGAGAGATTCTTCGTCGGCGCCCTCGCGCCCATCGTCGACTGAAACGAAGACCCGAGGTGACGGCGATGATGCCCGACTGCGCCTGTCCGCCGAA
>Ga0351909_1112_pt3 | contig 25732 bp, 24 predicted proteins | sample TotcelHT113001L4_FD_206864 | JGI IMG/M metagenome (GOLD analysis project Ga0351909, IMG submission 206864) | Enriched cells from coal bed in the Powder River Basin, Montana, United States - Total cells T11 rep1 HSBNCT.T11.300.1.L4 ... | reverse complement strand
TCTGGATCCAGATGAATTTGATGAGTTTTATCAAAACCTGCAATCAAATCGGGTGGTCAAAAATATTACCACCCATATAGAAGAAAAAGACCTTTCTACGAGGATATTGTCTATATCCGCTCAACTCGTGGAGGATTCTATTGATCACACCAGTTATATCGATGGTGTTATTGAAGATGTGACGATAACCCGAAAACAGGAGACTGCTCGTGAGGCGTTGATCCAAAAACTTCAGGCATCGTTGTTATTCTTACATGAACCGATTGCCAGTTTAGGTCGTGATGCTTTGGTTTGTAATATGAACATAAGTATCGAACAGGTTGCCCGCCAGATGACAGTACGAAAGGTCACCGCAGCTTTGGTCTCAAGTGGATCAGAAACGATCATTGGGATCGTCACCGATCACGATCTGCGAGAGCGGGTTTTAGCCGAAAAAGTGCAAATCAGCGCTCCTATCCATACCATCATGAGTGCACCTTTAACCAAAATTTCAGAACAGGCTTTGATCTATGAGGCATTACTGCGAATGGAAGAATTTGGTGTGCGGCATTTGGCGGTCGAAGATCGTAATGGAAGGATTGTGAGCGTTATTGACAATAAATCGCTGGTGCAGTTCCAACGCTATGGACCAATTGTAATCAACCGAGAGATTGCCCGGGCGGCGACAACTGAAGAAGTGGCTTTATGTACCAAACGGGCTCCTGCTCTGATAAAAACATTAATTGACAGCAGTACCCGTCCGCGGCATGTCACCTATTTGCTGGCATCCATTTGTGATGCAGTAACGATTCGATTGGTGGAATTGGCGATCGAAGAATTGGGTCCACCTCCAGTCGCGTTTGCCTTTATAGCGATGGGAAGTCAGGGGCGGCAGGAACAGACTCTTGTAACCGACCAGGATAATGGAATTATTTATTCGAACTCGTCGGATGAAAATTCAGCGGCTGTGTCGGATTACTTCCTGAAAATGGGCAAGAGAGTCAGCGAAGGGCTGGATCTAGCAGGATATCCCTATTGCCGTGGCGGCGTTATGGCCAGTAACCCACGTTGGTGCCGGTCATTGTCTGAATGGCTCTCGGGTTTTCAGGATTGGGTAAGTAAGTCTGAACCACAGGAGATCATTGACTTGAGTATCTTCTTTGATTTGCGCACAATTTATGGAGATGAAAATCTGACGCGGGAGTTAAGGCGTGTTATCCACGTAACGGTAGCGGATGACCCTGGATTCATTCATCATTTTGCAAAAAATGCTATCGGGTTCAAACCACCAATGCGCTTGCCGGGGAACATCTATGTGGGTGGCGGTTCAACCGAGCATGCAGGCGAGATCAATCTGAAGGATGCGATGGCACCCATGGTTAATTTTGCACGCTTGTATGCATTACGTTACCAGGTTATTCAGACTCACACATTGGAAAGGATTGAGGCATTGTGTGAGCGCAATTTAATTCAAACAGCCAGTCGGGATGAGATGATTGCTGCATATGACTTTTTGATGCAATTACGTCTGCAATCCCAGGTTGAAGCAATTCAGGCAGGAAAGCACCCTCAAAACAATATTCATCCGGGCAAATTAGGTTATATCCAACAGGAATCGATGAAGCAGGCTTTTTCTCAGATCTCAGCGGTTCAAAAGAAAATTGGATATGATTTCCTTGGGGGAGGAATTTAGAGACTAAGCTGTTGAGCTCTTAAGCTGTTAAGCTTATGCTTCGCTCAGTGAATTTGAAGATCTATGGGTGTTATTGAGAATTATTCATGGGTTCAAAGGTAGTTGAGAGAACTATTCTAATTGTGAATGTTATGAATCCATTATGGATTATAAAGAGTATAGAAAATGAAAACACGTAGTTATGAGGAATTGGTAGAAGAAGCGTTCGCACAGGAATTCTCCGGGTGGGATTTTTCCAGGTTGAAGGGACGCTATTTTGAATCTGAACCATTCTGGAATTATCGCCAGATTGCGTTGGAACGTATGCGGTTGGCGTCCTCGATGTTGGATATGGGAACTGGAGGGGGTGAGTTTCTGGCATCATTATCTGATTTGCCGGTGCAAACTTATGCAACCGAGTATTATCTACCTAACATTCCAATTGCAACTCAGCGTCTTACCCCTTCAGGTGTACAGGTGGTGCCATTAAAAGATGAACATATATTACCTTTTCAAAATGAAATGTTCGATTTGGTCATCAATCGACATGAATTTTACGAATTATCGGAAGTATGGCGAATTTTGAAACCTGGTGGTATCTTCCTGACACAGCAGGTTGGTCCCCGGAATTGTGTCCAGCTCAATCAATACCTGGATGCCCCACTTGATCCTGACACGGCGAAATGGTCATTGTCCCAGGAAAAACAGAATTTTATTGATGAGGGTTTTACTGTACTGCAATGTTATGAGCAGGTATTGGAGAGTAACTTCTATGATATTGGTGCGGTGGTCTTTTATTTAAAGATAATTGAGTGGCAAATTATGGACTTCTCTGTGGAAAAATATGACCAGCGTTTACGGGATATGCATCGGCTGATTGAAGCCCAGGGAGCTTTCTATGCAACCGAGCACCGTTTTCTAATCGAAGCAAAAAAACCTCATTAATTCCGCTGAATTTTTTAGAAAATATTACCCTTTGGCTAGTAACAATTGGGGAAAAATGGGAATCACAGGCTATACAGGTGATTGAATTTCGGTTTTGTCGTTATAAAATCGTTTTTATTATTGGCAGTAAAAATTTAATAAATTTTATCTAATAAGTTTCTATAGAATTTTTCTGCAAGAGATTTATTGCCATCATCTAAACCCAGAATAATTTTCGATAGTTGTTAATGACCTCGGAGTTTAATAATGCTTAAAACTTGGTCGGGAAAACTTACTTTAATTGCCTTTATAGTATCCACTATTCTTGGTGGCAATAATGCAATTGCAGTTCGATTTAGCAATGCTGAAATACCGCCTTTTTTTGGGGCTGCTTTTCGATTTTCTATAGCTGGATTGATTCTATTTTTGATTGTCATTATCAAACGATTACCATTGCCGAAAGGACGTACTTTGATTGGAGTCTTAATTTTCGGAGTACTTCAATTTGGTATTGGTTATGCTTTAGGTTATTGGAGCCTTCTAGAGGTATCCGCTGGATTGTTTCAAGTCATCCTGGCTATCGTTCCACTTTTAACTTATCTCTTTGCGATTTTACATCGTCAAGAATCATTCCAATGGAGGATCCTATTCGGAGGATTTATTTCCATGGTAGGTGTAGCGATTATATTCCAAGATAGTCTTTCAGCTAATGTTCCATTACTTTCACTATTGGCAATTATATTGACAGCTGCTTGTTTTGCAGAATCGTTAGTTCTCGTCAAATCTTTTCCTGATATCCATCCTATCACTACAAATTCAATCTCAATGATAATGGGATCATTGATACTCTTTGCATTTTCAACGTTTTTTCGTGAAGTTCCCCATATACCAAATATGTCAGTTACATTTTTGGCAGTAATCTATTTGATTTTTCTCGGCTCAATCGTTATGTTTGCGTTGGCTATATATGTAATTGCAAGATGGAAAGCGTCGGCTTCTTCTTATCAACTAGTTCTTATGCCAATCGTTACAATTCTTTTTTCATCATGGTTGTCACATGAATCCATATCATTCACTTTTTTATACGGCGGTTTTATAGTACTAGTAGGTGTTTATATTGGATCGATTATGCCCTCTGAATTTATTTGGAGATTCTTTTTTAATAAAAAGGGCGAGGGAAAGTTGAATAAGGCAGAGTAAATTCTTCAAATAGAGGATTTTTTGCTTATTACACTAATGACTAAAAAAAGATGATAATTGAAGTAGAAATTTAAAAAATGAAAGGAAATTTTTAATTGAGTACAATCCAAACCGAACACTTTATTAAAGCATTCCTGGTCATGCTGGAAGAAACATTTGAACGTGTTGTTGGCATTTATCTGGATCAACGCACGTCGTTGTTTGAAACGCTGGCTGACATCAGTGCGGAAGAAGCATCCATCCCGGTGGGAGGAAAGTGTGCTACATTGGCTGCTCAGGTCAAACACGTGGCTTTCTATCTGGATGTGGTTTATAACAGTGTGCATAAATCTGATTATCCACAGGTAGATTGGAACGAAATCTGGAACAATGCAACTGCAGTTAATGCTGATGAATGGCAAATCATTCAGACTGAATTGCGCCACAGTTACGCCAATATTCAGGATCTGGTGAAAACGACTCCCGCCTGGCCCAGTGAAAGAGAAATTGGCGGTGCTATGGGCGTCATTGCGCATACTGCATACCACCTGGGAGAGATTCGACAGGCACTGTGTATCATAAAATCTTAGGATACATTTAGATATAAAAGGTGCCCTCAAAGAAATCAGTGTACATAAGGTTGATTTGATCGATATTTAAAATACACTAATGAAACCATATTCTTGCGACCATGGTTAGTACGAGCTTGGGGTCAATTTAAGGAGAAGATATCGGATGGAAGAAATCACAACACTTTCCAATTTCGCTGGAGGGCGACCAAATCTGTTCAAGTTAATTAAAACGAAAATTGAAGCTTTGGCTGTGACCCGTGCTATGTTTATCGCAATCGTTTTATACATGTTTTCACTTATAACGCTCAATATAAGCGATTACCAAATCAAACAGGTTGCTCCAGGTATTCCCAAGCCTGATCTGGTGTTCGGGTACACGTATACCGATATTATGGATATATTCAACCGACTGGGAGAGGCGGGTCGGCAGGCTTATGCAGTTAATTTAATAGTTGATTCCATCATGCCAGTCCTCTTTGCTGCAGCAGTGATCCTGGTAGTTGTACGAGCCTTTCCGAGATTCTGGCTTCCATTAAGTATCGCACCCTTTATGTTTTTCATCCTGGACATGATTGAAAACGTGGCATTTGCACAAATGATATCTCAGTTCCCGAATATCGATGTGAGTTTGGTAGCGTTCACGCGACCTTTGACAATGATAAAATTGATCTCTTTTATGATAGCTATGCCCTCGATGGGGATTGGCGCGATAATGATCTTAATTCGCTGGACCAGGGAAAGACGCGCTGTGGGAAAATGAAAAGCCATTATTTTGTATGCTAAACAACCAATGGTTGTAGTTTGTTTTTTCGTATAAAAAACCACGCAACCAGCACTGCGGCCAATGCAAGACCAACACCGAATTCATCAATGATGAAGGGAGTAAATTTCTTTTGCAGGGTCAGCGGTGTAAAAATCGCCTGGACAAACAAATTATGGCTGGCATGCAGGATGGCAGCAGTCCACAGACTTCCGGATTTGAGACGTAACCAGGCAAAAGCGAAACTTATACCCAACACCATAATGGTAAACATAACCCCTGCATATAATTTTGGGATACCCGGCATGTTGTAATCTGCAAAAAAGATGGCAGGCATGTGCCAAACAGCCCAGACTGCACCACTAATCAAGGCAACTTTGGGAAAAGTCGTAATCCTGGCCAATTCAGGTACAAAGACACCACGCCACCCAATTTCCTCTCCTGTTGCACTTAACAGGCTACCAAATAATCCGATGACCGAAGCAACCACACTGAAAATCAAAATAACAATAGTGGGGTTGGAGCTCGTAATTCCGTAAGTTTGGGTGATTTCAGATATAAATTCCGGATCAGGCACACCCCCAAGTCCGGAAATCCATGTTATTCCATAGACAACCAGACAATATATCACAGGCAGGAAATAAGCAATTAATAAGTACTTGGCTTTCCCTAATTTCCAGCCCATTCCACGCAATGTACCCTCAAAAATCAATTGTGTTATGATTCCAGCAATTCCAGGAACCCACATTAAGAGCAGAACCAGGTTACCTCCGTAAGCTTGTAAACTGCCGGATTGGAAGATAAAGTAATAAACGATGGAAGAAAAAATAAGCACGAGAGCTAAAAATAAATATATTTTTTTATGGGAGTTGGAAGTAGACATTAATTGTTTTATCCTGAAAATAATTTAGTATTTTGAAATGGAAAATCGAATCACGCAAACATATTATATATACAAATCTCTAAACTTTAAGTATCAATTCTTATGAATATTTCTTTTTCCTGGCATATATGATAAATAGGACTATAATAGTTTGATATTTTCTTAAAACGCAATAAAGGTCGTTATTTGAAAAAACCTGAAACCAGCGGTTCCTCATTATTCTCACCTTTAAGCATCATACTTGCAGTTGTGGCTATGTTTGTACTGTTCCCTACGCTGATTATTAAAGGACCTTCGATCTTTAGTCCTGGACAATTATCTTCACAATCCACTCGGGGAATGGTATTTGCAGGGGTCAGCTCGCATGCAGTTATCGAGACTCAATGTAAACTCTGCCATCAACCATTGGTATTTAGTCAGAGTGAAAGTTGCCTAAACTGCCATGATGATATTTCTATTCAGGTTAACCAGGAAATTGGAATGCATGGATCCCTGGCAATAAATACCTCCTGCAGAAATTGTCATTCCGATCATCAGGGGCGAGAATTTGATATGCTGGCTGGTGCTTTGAAAAATTTTGACCATAACCAGACATCATTTCCACTCACTGGTGAACATGTATCCTTAACATGTAAGGAATGTCATACAGAGAATAATTTCCAGATTGGTTCCGATTGTTCAACCTGTCATGCTGAACCTGAACAACACGCCGGTATGTTTTCACAGGATTGCTCTGTATGTCATTCAACACAGGTCTGGGTCCCAGCAATATGGGAAGGGAACCCATTCGATCATGGAACCGTCGGTTTCAGCCTGATACTCCATAAATTGGATTATCAAGGTAATTTAATTGCGTGTATGGATTGCCATCAATCTGAAGCAATCGAAATTGTCCTTCCTTCCTGTCAGGAATGCCATGAACAAAATAATCCGGGTTTTATGCAGGAGCACAGTGATTTGTTTGGTTTTAATTGCACAGACTGTCACGATGGTGTTGATAAAATGCAAAACTTTGATCATCAAAATTTTTTCATTCTGGATGGTGCTCATGGCGCGCTTGAATGCCTTGTATGTCATGAAAACCAACAATTTCGAGAAACCCCGACTGAATGTTCCGTCTGTCATGAAGAACCTGATATCCATGCAGGTAGTTTTGGATTGAATTGTGCCAACTGCCATTCGACAGAAGCCTGGCAGCCTGCTATGTTGATGTCACATACATTTCCGCTGGACCATGGCGAAGAAGGTGAAATCGAATGTATGGTCTGTCATGTTGACAGCTATACCCAATACACATGTGAAAGCTGCCATGATTCCCAGGAGAGGGAATTTATTGAGGAACATGAAGATGAAAATATCCCCAGAGAACAACTGATGGATTGCGTCGCCTGTCATGAGGATGGAGAAGCTCATGACTAATTCCAAAGAAAGGAGACAGACACCATGCGAAGAAACATCTTAATTGTTACTCTTTCCATATTATTTGTTTTGTTTGGCATGAGTACAATCGTATTGGCGTTTGTAGAGTTTGCTCCGATCAACGCAGAACAGAAACTCTTTCCAATACAGGAAAAATTGGAACATTCTCTGCTTGTTTTTTATACCTCACCAACGAGTAAATCAGCTTACGAATTAAGGTTACTGGAGAAACGTGTAGACGACTTGTCGGAAGATCAGGAGATAGCCAGGTTCAATGCTGTATGGGTTGAATTAGAGCATGTACTGCAGCAGTTTGAACTTTTACCTGCGGATGCTGAAGGGAATTCACGTATTCGTTTTGTGAAGATTCTGGGTGCCATTCTAGAAAAAATGGAGCAATTCACTTATTTGGAAGAAACAAACCCAACAAAATTTAAGGAAGCATATGAGAGGATTTTTGATTTGAGAATGCTTGCATTGGATTCTACTAATCCCCTTTCAAGTCTTATTAATTTCCGAATTGCTTCCCGCCAGGATCTTGTGCGAGAAAACGCTTCACAGAAATTCACTACTGCTCCAATCAAAGCTATCCAGCCTCATAGGGTTCCGTTTTTACCTGGAAGTGTGGGAGAAAAGCATGATTTCTTTCCTCTGATCGGCCAACACGCTGACATCTCCTGTGAAAGTTGTCATGTCAATTTGACCTATGCAGGAATCCCAAACCAGTGCGTGGATTGCCATTCAGATGTGCTTCCGAAAAATCATTATGCAGGAATTTGTTCGCTATGTCATACACCTGAAGCATGGAAACCAGCAAATTTTGATCATTCCACTGCAGAAGCTGCAGATTGTCAGGGTTGCCACTTGCGTGATAAACCAACCAGGCATTATTCTGGACAATGTTCCAGCTGTCACAGTACCGATGCCTGGATTCCTGCCAGTTTCGACCATTCAGTTGCTGGTGCCACGGATTGTCTGAGTTGTCACGCAGTCAAAAAACCTGTGAATCATTTCTCAGGACAATGTTCGAGCTGTCATAGTACCAATGCATGGAAACCTGCAACTTTTAATCATTCAGCAGCGGGAGCTACGAATTGTCAGAGCTGCCACTTGGTTAATAAACCTGCGAATCATTTTTCCGGACAATGTTCCAGCTGTCATAGTACTATCGCATGGAAACCTGCAACTTTTAATCATTCAGCAGCTGGTGCGACCGATTGTCAAAGCTGCCATTCCAATAACAAACCTGCGAACCACTTTAGTGGACAATGTTCCAGCTGTCATAGTACTAACGCATGGAAACCTGCAACTTTTAGTCATTCCGCCGCCGGAGCTACTGATTGTCAAAGCTGTCACTCCGGAAACAAACCAGCCAATCATTTTGCCGGACAGTGCTCCAGCTGCCACAGCACTGACTCCTGGAGTGGAGCCAGTTTCAGCCATTCTTTCCCAATGAATCATGGCAAAGCAAATGGTGAATGTGCACAATGCCATCCATCGGGTGGAAGCAGCTGGACATGTTTTAATTGTCATAGTCAATCAAAAATGACCGAGAAGCATGAAGAAAAAGGAATTCCTGATTATGTGGTACGCTGTATGGAATGCCATGGTAATGGAAGGAAAAATGATGATTAATCCTAAATCTCCTCAAACTACTGTGTTTGGTTCGGTTTTTCAGGAAACGAATATCAAAAGGGAAAGACTGGCTTCCGGATTCATTATTTCTGATGAAAATCGGTGTGTTCAGTGCGGGATTTGTTCGTTTAATTGCCCGATTGGGGTGGATGTAAGAGCACATGCTTTCCGTGGACTGGAAATACATGAGAGTAAATGCTTGACCTGTGGTGAATGTGTCCGTCGTTGTCCGCGGGGAGTGCTGAAATTTGATCAAAAACGTGATGATAAACAACTCAAAGGATGAGACCAATGACGAATTATATGATCGTTGGTAGTGGAGCTGCCGGAGTGGCTGCAGCAGGAGCAATTCGCAGAGAAGATCCGCATGGAAACATTTTTGTATTCACTAATGACCCGTATGTGTATTATTCACGTCCCGGGTTAGCTTATTTGCTCGCAGGTGAAGTTCCACAAAACCAACTATTCCCACTCACAAAAGAGTATTTTCATGGATTAAAAATCCAGATTATCAAGCAGCCTGTTCAATCTATTTCCACGTCTCAACATCTTTTATTCACCAGCAATGGAAAGAATTTTAGCTATGACCGGCTGCTTCTGGCAACAGGAGCTACGGCAACACTGCCAAATGTTCCTGGAATTAATTTGGCTGGGGTGGTAAAGCTTGATACGATGGAAGACGCTGAGTCAATTATTAAAAATACGCGAAAAGCGAAAAATGCTGTCGTCATTGGCGGTGGAATTACTGCTTTGGAATTGGCTGAGGGGATGGCAGCCAGTGATGTAAAAGTACATTATTTTTTACGGGGAGATCGATATTGGAGCAGTGTTCTGGATGAAACCGAATCAAAAATGGTGGAAAAGCACCTGACAGATTTAGGTATACAGATTCATTATTTCACTGATCTTGTTGAGATTAATGAAAAAAATGGAAAGGTGAAAGGCGTAACTGCAAAGAAAAAAGACAGCAGAGTGGAAATTGACTGCCAAATTGTCGCCTTCGCAATCGGCATTAAACCAAGAATAAACCTGGCTGTTCAGGCTGGATTAAAAACCCAGCGAGGTATTCTGGTCGATTCCGAATTACGTACCAGTCAAGCAGATGTATTTGCAGCGGGCGATGTCGCCCAGGTATACGATCAATTGAGTGATGAGTATCTGGTGGATAGTCTTTGGAGGCCGGCAATCGAACAAGGTTGGACGGCCGGACTTAACATGGCTGGAGGAAATTATGCCTACGTCAAGAAATATCCATTCAATGTCACTCGGTTGGGTGGTTTAATCACTACCATCATTGGCCGGGTGGGCAAAGAAATCCTGGAAGAGAAAACATTGAGCGAGGATGCTGATGTTTTAGGAATTATGCGTGGAGATAGTGAAGTCTGGCGGAAACAATCCCTGGGGATGGTGGCTCAGACGTACCAGGAGGATAATCGGATTCGATTATATATCAACGAAAACAAGCTGACGGGTGCGATTGTGATGGGTGATCAGACACTTTCACGACCACTTCAGATTCTGATTCGCGAGAAAATTGATATCAGTTTGATCCGGGATAGCCTACTTAATCCGAATAATTCTCTGGTTGATACCCTGAACTATTTCTGGGAGGAATATAGCCGAAACCATGCTTAGGAAATCAAGAGAACTGATTTTTGCTGTTATCACGATGGTATTTATCACCCTGGCATATCTTCTGGTACAGGCAGCTACGAGAGAAATTCCTTCAGCAAGTGGTTTTTGGGGGCATAGTCTGGGGGTTCTTGGCTTTGTTATGATGTTAATGACGGAGACTCTCTATTCCCTTCGGAAACGCAGCAAACGAGGTGCACGATGGGGAAAAATGTCCAACTGGCTGGAATTTCATATATTTACCGGTCTTGTTGGTCCGTTCATGGTATTGATCCATCCAGGTTGGGAATTCAAGGGTTTAGCAGGTGTTTTGAGTTTGCTTACCGTTTTAATGGTGTTTAGTGGCATTCTTGGTCGATATATTTATACCGCAGTGCCGCGAGCGTCGAATGGTGCGGAGATCAGTTTGCAGGAATTGGAGTTTTCCGCTCGACAATTAGAAGCAGAACTCGCAATAATCAAAAACGATGATAAAACAGTCCCGATCATCAAACTTGAACCTGGCAAAGGCAGTAGTTTACAAGTGCTCTCGCGATTCTGGCTAGATTTAATGGCTGTCATAAAGGATCAGGTAATTGGAGCAGGAATGCACGGGCAATCCCGTCAGAAGGCATTAGCGTTGGCGAAGGTCAATCGAAAATACCATCAGGTGCAGCGTCAAATTAATAATTTAGCTGCTGCCCGGCGACTATTATCGTTGTGGCATACTGTTCACATACCACTTGGTTTAACTCTTTTTATGGTTGCTTTTATCCATATTGGTGCTGCGATTTACTATGCAGTCTTATTATATTGAGAAATTAATCCTGACCATGGTATGATAGCCCACCCTTAATGATTAGTTATTATATAGGCTGTTTGTAATATCGAAAATAAAGCATCCGGGGGGTTGCTTTTACAGAAGAATGCATCAGCACCTGCCAGAATACAATCTTTTTCTTTGTTGGGGAGGCTGCTGAGTGCAATGATATAAATAGTAGGGCAAAGCATGTGCAACGTCTGAATCAATTCTGCCATTGGATTGCGTGAATCTCTTCTGGAGGATTTTAAACCGTGCAGGTCAGCATCAAGAATGATAACGTCCGGACAATGGTGTGTGATCTGAGAAAATAAACCGATCGTATCGTTTACTTCCCCGACAATTTTATATTCTTGTTTCTGTTCCAACACCAACCTTAATGCTGCCAGAACTTCTGAGTTTGCATCCGCGAGCAAAATTAACATTTTTAACCTCAAGGGATCATGATTTTTGAATTATTTACTTTAACCCGTTGAATATCTCCAACTGGTAACCAATCGTCCAAATTTCCGTATTCGCTGCGGTCAACGGTAAATGGCTTGATCGATTTTACATGATCAATGCCCATTAGAATTAGATAGCGTTTTCCTGCCCAGCGTTTGATTTGCTTAGGTGTTAGCTGCAATTGATCCTGATATTTTTCAAGCAAATGAGTAGATTCTTCTGGAGATAGCGGCTCTGAATTGATCACCATTGAAACCGAAGCACTGGCTTGTACAAGGCATTTCCCATCATTTTGAATGAAATAAAATTGATCACCCATTTCAACGCGACCATAAGGAAGTTTTCTTCCAGTAGCCCCGCGGATAATCATTCTTTTTTTTCCATCCAGAAGCTTTTCCAAATCTCCTTCTTTGGCATCAATATAAACCACATGATCCATGACTTTCCTCCTCGAAATTTAAAAATTTTGTTGAATTTTTCTAACACCGATTAAAGTGCCGGCGATCAATCCAATGGCTGACATACTGGCAGATCCAAACAGCAGATAGCAATCTTTATAAGAGATTCCAAGTAGTAGTTCCGCTGGAACAGTTTGGTCAACAGAACCGAACACCGTATGAAGGACACCGAGAAATAAACCTAACAGACTTCCCGCCGCAGACCCATAAAATATACCAACCAGTGTATAAGCCAATTTATCTTCCAGAAATTTACTCAGAAGACTGACTACTGCGCTTAGAATAATTCCAACAAGTATGCCAGTGAGGATGTTTCCATCCAAAAAAAGACTACCCATTGCTATTCCCAATGCGATTCCTGCAACAGGGAAAGCGAGGGCTTGACGATTTAATTTCAGATTCTTGACCATATTATTCTCTTTGATATAGGTTCTCAACTTATAATCAAGTGTAAATAATCCTTCCTGTTTTGACACCATGCACCCAGATGAATTGATATAGGTCATTAGAACAAATCGAATTAGCCATTCGGACAGGAGACTTTTTCATGTATGAGAGCTGATAATAATTGGGAAATTTCCAACACGAAAGTTGAAAAACCCTTCAATCAGACGAGGTTACAAATATAGAGAATGGAAATTTATTCCGAAAAAGAAGAGTAATATTCAGAAAAGTATGATTTTTTATTAGTATTTATTCAGCTTTGTTTAATAAGGAAAATTATCTGCGTAGACATGAATCTTTGATGAAAATCAAACCAGCCTGTTCTTTAAAGCAAATGAGACGGCTTCTGTGCGCGTGCTGACTTTTAATTTTGAAAGAATGCTGCTGACATGTGATTTTGCAGTGGATTGACTGACAAATAATCTTTCAGCGATTTGCTGGTTGTTTAACCCTTCAACAATTAATGCCAAAACTTCGCGTTCCCTATCGCTTAAATCATGTCCAAGCTTAATTTCTGGTTCACGTCCAGCCTGTACAAGGGCATGAACCGCTTCTGGAGCCAGGGTTGGATTCCCAACAAAAGCCTGACGGATTGCCTGCGCCAGTTCATCAGCTGAAATGTCTTTCAATAAATACCCAATCGCCCCGGCTTGAAGTGCTGATTGCACCTTCTCGCGTTCTTTGTAACTGGTTAGGGCAAGGATTTGAATTTTGGGATGTTTTTCTTTGATACGTTGGGTGGTTGTCGCTCCGTCCATTCCAGGCATTACCAAATCCATCAGAACAACATCTGGATTCAATTCGTCACAAAGCTGAATTGCCTGCTCACCATTTCTTGCTTCTCCCACAAGTTCAAAATCATCATACACCATCAAAAATGAGCTCAAACCATTTCTTACAACAGTGTGATCATCTGTTATCAGTACTTTTATTGTTTTAGATTCTTTCATCATTTTCCTTTTCTGTCCGGATCTGATTGTTTACCTGACTCTGGGATCCAATGTAAATGAATGCGGGTTCCGTGATTTTCCTGGCTTTCAATTAATAGGCGGGCACCAACCTCTTCTGCCCGCTCATACATGATCTTCAGACCAAAATGATCTGAGCCAAGTTCCTGATTGATTTCGAAGCCCTGTCCGTTATCTTCGATAATCAGGTCAAAACGCTCAGGAAGGCACGATAAGGATAGGATTACCTGGTTAGGATCAGCATGTTTGGTAATATTATTGAGTGCTTCCTGGGCGATACGATAGAAGGCAACTTTAACCTCCACTGGTAGGGAGCAATTTCCATCAATTTTAAATTGGATCGGGATACGAGCACGTGCAATGAAGGCATTGGTCAGATGCTGGAGGAGATCATTTAACTCTGCATCAGCCAGCGCTTCTGGACGTAATTCCATTAATAACGTACGCATTTCAGCCAACGCCCCACGAGTCAACTCACGTAATTCTCCCAGTTTTTTCAGACCTGCTTCCGGGTTTTTTTCAAAAATTTTGGGCAGTACCTCAGCAGTCAGTGTGGTTGAAAATAAAGTCTGGGTGACAGCATCATGGAGTTCGCGTGCCAGACGACCTCGTTCATTTGCAACAGCTTCTGCTCGTTCTTGCTCCATTAGAATTTTTTGAGCGGTTTTTTGGTCAGAGATATCGTCGCTGGCACCAACCAAGCGTACAATTTTCCCTTTATCATCAAAGACAGGAGCAACTGTGGTTCGAAAAGTGCGAATATTTTCAATGTCCCAATACGGCGATGGCCCTAGTTCTTCATATTCAATGGCATGACGGGCTTTGATACAGTCCAAATAATGTTGTTTTATAGCTTGAGCCACCTCAGGCATGATGACTTCATCAATGGTTTTCCCCCAAATCTGATCAGGTGATAAACCTGAATGTTGTTGGTGTTTGGGATTGGTGCGTAAAATTCGAAAATTTTCATTAGGCATGACTTCAATAATGAATAATTGTTTTGTTGAGTTTTCAAAGACTTCAGAATATAAAGCCTGACTGATTTTTAGGGATTCTTCAGCCTTTTTACGTTGCTCGATTTCCTTTTGAAGTTTGTAATTGGCGATCTCCAATTCCAACGTTCTATCTGAAACTCTCTGTTCCAGGTCATCATACGCTGCGAGTAAAGCCTTATGGGCTTTTTTATTTTCCTGAGCATTGGTAATAATACTGGCGACCATCTGTAATAGTGCAACACTATCATCCGACCAGGTTTTTTCATCCTGGATGGAATCGAAACCGAAAAATCCTAAAATGTTACTTTGATAAATTAATGGAACTGCCAGCAGAGATTTAATATCTTGTTGTTGAAATACCAGTTTCTCATTATGTGCTTCTTCAGGCAAATTATTTACAGAGGGGATATAAAGAATTTCGCCATTGAGAATTATATTGTTTGACCAATGTCGGTCAGTTACCAGAATGTTACTCAGTTGGTGGATATGAGGTGAGATGCCAGGGGCACACCATTCATTTGTGCAAGTCATCATTTTCAGATCATCAGAGAAGGTGAACAAGTAACTACGATCCACCTCCGTAAATTCGCCAATATCTTTCAAAGCAGCATTAACTGCGTTGTCTAAATCATTCGGTTCAAGATTAATAAATTTCGTTGCCAGGGATAATAGCAGATTCTCAAACGCTTCGCGATGTTTTAATTCATCGTCAGCTAATTTTTGTTCAGTGATATCCATCACCAACCCGGTAAAATGTGATAATTTGTTTCCAGAATCGAAGACAGGTGTCGAAATTGTGCGGACCCAAGTCCACTCTCCTTTGGATTTATTATAATGACGGGCTGTTTCATCATAACGAACTGATTTCGTCCAGGAGCGGTGATTCGCGTCTATCACCCTCTGTTTATCATCCGGGTGAATATTGAGAAACCAGGATTCAAAGTTCCATGGATCATCGATCGCGGCAATTTCTTTTAGGGAAGGACTGAACATAATTACTCGGCCACCATATGGATGTGTGGGATCAATCGCAATTTGATACACGGCAAAATCAATGGCGTCTTCGAGCAAAGATATCAGACTCGGATCAAATTGTCCGTTATAAGTATTATCCATATTATTGCAACAACCTTTTTTGGAATAGAAAAAATTTATAACTTTCTTTATTATACATGGACTTAGTTAATTGCTTTTGGGCTGGTCAAACGCAACGAAAAAATAAACTTTGGATTGATTATCTAGGAAATGCAGGTTAATAGTTGTGTTACCGTCGTAAACAATTGAATTAAATTATTTAGGACTACAATTAAGTATCTCCATTCGAGATGAAATGCAAGGAGTCTTGAGATGAATGAGACAGCATCAATAGTTATCCAGAATCTGGATAAATTCTTCGGTAAACAGAAGGCCCTGAAGAATGTGAACCTTTCGATTACCAAAGGGCAGATATATGGCTTGTTGGGACCAAACGGAGCAGGAAAAACGACCCTGATCCGTTGTTTAATCGGTGCCACGAAACCAACAAAAGGGAATCTTTCGGTGCTGGGGTTTAACCCAATCAGCCAGAAGTCAAAAGTGCGGGGTTTGATTGGATATATGCCCCAGTCTCCAGCATTGTATGAGGATTTAACTGCCTTTGAGAATATCCGTTTTTTCTCCTTTCCCAATCGAAAAGATAATTTTGCCAAACGGATTAATGAGGTAATTGAATTTGTTGGCCTCACCAAGCGGGCACATGATCAAGTCTATAAATTTTCCGGTGGTATGAAACAACGTGTTTCCCTGGCGTGTGCACTGGTACACCATCCGAAAATCCTGTTACTGGATGAACCAACGACAGGCATTGATCCCAAATTACGAGAATCTTTCTGGCATCATTTTCGGGATTTGACTCAGCAGGGTGTAACTATCCTGGTAAGTACGCATCAAATGAGCGAGGCGATGTTTTGTGATCGATTGGCCATTATGCATGAAGGGATATTATTAGCGGATGAGCCACCCAGGCAATTATTATGGAAGCAACAGGCAAAGATAAAGATTCGGAAAGATAATAAAGTGGGAGAAAAGGTGGTCAGTCATTATCCGGAACAATTGCCAAAGTTACTGCAGAAATTCGGATTGGATGCATCCATCAACCGAATCGAAATAGAAGAGGAAACACTCGAGCAGGTGGTATTGGAGATGATCCACACACATGAAAAAGAGATCAATTCAGGAGATAATTCATGAAAACGATCCTAGACAATATTGGAGTGATTACTGCCAGAGTGCTGAATCAGCTGCGCCGGGATCGGCGTTTTGTGGCTATTTCGATCTTGTTTCCTCTGATCATTATCTACTTTATCAAAATCGTTTTTGACGTATTAGCCCCGCCTAGTTTTAATATCAGCCAATATGTGGTTCCTTATGCTGCTTTTATTGTGCACTTCATTACGTTCATATTAACAGCGATTGTTCTCGTGCGAGAACGTGTGGCTGGAACAATGGCCCAGATGTTTGTTGTTGGATATAAACAGATTGAGATAATTATTGGCTACTTATTGGCATATACTGTTCTGGCTACTGTGCAGAGTCTGTTGGTGTTATTGGAATTAAACTGGTTGTTTGATCTTGGATTCAGCAGCGCTCAATTTGCTTCCATGTATCTGGTCATGTGGCTTCTGGCAGTGATCAGCATGGCGATTGGGATGCTGGTATCCAATTTTGCCCGTAATGAAGGACAGGTTTTCCCTTTTATCCCGCTGGTGATTCTCTCCGTGATCCTGTCTGGCATCATTGTACCGGTCGAAAAGTTACCGGATTGGGCACAAATCTTAAGTTATTTAACCCCGTTATATTACGCCAACGAAGTCCTTCAGGAATTGCTCAAAGGTGGAACACTTTTGGATGACTGGCTGATGTTTGCGATATTACCAATTTATGGTCTGGTGGTGGTGGGGATAGCATCAATTTCCCTGCGTGAGAAGGATTAAGTATTAATTCCTTCGTTCGATGAATTACCCAATTAGACTAATATTAAAAAACAGCGGAATTTTTTCCGCTGTTTACAGTAAAAATTACTACATCTCGGTTTTCCGAAAGCGCCAGACAGCCAGGGTGAAGAAACCTAATGCATACGCGAGCAGGATGGCTACTGGTTGCCAGATAGATGTCATCCCCAGTCCACGTATAAGAATATTCTGAAGGCCGATCATCGCCCAGGAGGATGGTAAAAGCTTGCCAATCGAGGCGAATGCTCCACCGGCACCTTCCAGCGGAAACCAGGTGCCACCCAATGCAGAGAAGACAAACATTGCCAACATTGAATACAGCACAACCTGATTGTCTGACTTTGCCAATGTCCCAATCAATAATCCCATGGAAGCAACCCATAAACCCAGGGAAATCGCAATCAACAATGTTCCAAATGGTACACGCAGATAATTCACTTTGAGGATAAATTGACCAAAGATGACCATCAGTGCTGTTTGTAAAAATACGATTGCAAACATCGCCAACATATGCCCGGCAATGATCTGCCAGGGGCGCATGGAGGTTGTCATCAGACGCTGTAAGGTTCGCGTTTTTCGCTCCTGGACCAGAACCTGGGCTGAAGTGACCAGTCCAATGATTGCGAACTGAACAATGATTCCTGGAGATGCCTGATTATAAGGGTTATCTCCAAACCAGCTTACTTCTGGCTGGCTGACCGCCTTTTCCATTTTAACAAGTGTTTCCAGATTGTTGGTTTTCCATTTTTCCCAGGCGAGGTTGATAGTTGGATTGAATTCCAAAGGATCATCCAGACTTTCAACACTCATATGTCCAATTTCAAATGTGCTCATCAATTGCGAAATAGGAGCTCTCAATAATTGGTTTAGGGATTGAGCGGTAATTGATGCAGTGTCGCTGACCAGGGTGATTTGTGGAATCTGATTTTCCAGCACCTTACGCTCAAAATCAGAGGGAATGATTAGAATTCCAGCCACTTTTCCACCTTGCAGAGCGGTTTGAGCAGTATCACTATCCATGCGCGCGATTTCTATGGTGTCTGATGTTTCCAGATGGGTATAGAGCAGATTGCTCATCTCCCCGGAAGAACCATCTTCCACCCATGCAAGCGGGATGCGGTGGTTTTCAACCTCTCCATTATCACCACTGCGATAGGCAAAACCCATGAAAAGTGTGAACACAATTGGCATTGCTACCAGAAATAACGCGGAATTTTTATCATACAGCATTTGTCGTAAATCTTTGAGGGCTAAATCGAGAATTTTCATTTCTTTCTCCTTACCTGACAGACCTGACTGCCAGTTTATTATTCTATGCAAACCGTCGGTGAAAGCGAAAGGCTCCAAAGGCGAACAAGATCAGTCCTACAACCAGCATCACGGCTAACGGTAGGAGCATTTCGTTGATAGGTAAACCATTCAAAACAATTTTCCATCCACGCACCACCCAACCTTGTGGTGTAAAAGCAGCCAAACGATTGAAAGCGTCCGGCATAGCGATGTTTGCGGTAAATAAACCACCCAACATGCCCATCGCTGTCAGAGCACCACCTAACACTGGCCCTGCCTGACGTGAAGTTTTCACAAAGGATATCAATAAAACACCTAACCCTGCAGCAGCAACCACCTGTCCCAAAAGTGCAAGGACTACCATCCATGGATCCCCCCATTGAATTTTGAAAATGAAATGGGCAGCGATAATCAGGACGATTCCCTGTACGATAACCATGAGAAATACTGCTAGGAATTTACCAGCCAATATTGCTGTACGGTTTACCGGCAAGGTAAACATCCGGGCGAGAGTACCTTCCTCGTTTTCCTCCAGGATCGACATCATCGAATAGGCACCGGTGAAAAAGGCGAAGAACACCATTTGCCCAGCCATCATGAGTCCTAACATTTGTTGCATTGGATTTTCAGAGGTAATCTCTCCTGTGGATGCCTTCATAACCAGAGCTGCTTGCTGAGGATTGTGAAAGAGATCTCGTTGGAAGTCCCTGTACCAGGCAGAATATCGATTGACCAATGAAGATATCAAATTAGGATCGGGTTGAATTCCTTGCAGTTGTTGGCGTTCAAGAACAGTCTCAATAGCAATGCCACCACCGGCAACTCCATCCAACATAGCCATCACCATGTTCTGAACAACTTGAGGTGCAATGGTAAGCGTAGGATCACTGAGGATGAGTACTTGCGTGTCACGTTCTCCGGCCAGGAATCGATCTGAGAAATCAGGGGGAATTATCACAGCCACACCAATTTCTCGTCGGTCGAGGGCAGCACGTAATGTTTTTTCATCGGAAAAATCACGGGCTGTGATCCAGGATTCTACACTCTCATCGAAAAACATACTGCGGATGTTTTCACCCAGAGCGTTCTCAAGTATTGAGGTGTCACTTAATCTGTCAGCATTATAGACTCCAACCGAAACTGCTGGTAAATCTGAGTTTCCGTTGAAAGCTCCGCCAAATGCCAGCGAAATTAAGCCAATTAACAACAAAGGAGCGACGATTGTCATTCCGACAGCAAATAAGCTACGGAATGAACGTGTCAGGTCTTTGAAGGCAATATCCAGAATTTTCATGATTAATTTTCCTTTTCGCTCAGGAATCCCGCAATGCGCGTCCGGTCAAGTGCAAGAAGACGGATTCGAGATTTGGTTCCTGAATATCCACGGATAAGATACGAACGCCACCATCAGCTGCTACTTCGATTAATCGCGGTAAAACACGATTGCTGTCATCCACCAGGACTGTAACTTTGCCATCGGTGGCATCCAAACTCGTAACACCTTCGATTTCTTTCCAAAGTGGAATGATTGCTTCGACCTCAGCATTGAAAGTCAGATCAATGCGGGTTTGCTCACCGACCATTCTGATCAGTTCAGCATGGGTTCCATAGGCAATTACTTTGCCCTGATCCATAATTGCGATATGATCGGAGAGTTCTGCAGCTTCTTCCATATAATGGGTGGTATACAGAACTGTCATTCCCTGGTGGTTAAGTTCTTTGACATTGTCAAGGATGTGCCGACGGGATTGCGGGTCGATTCCTACCGTTGGTTCATCCATGATGATTACATCTGGTTTGTGCATCAAAGCAGCCGCAATGTTGACTCGCCGCTTCATTCCACCTGAAAACTTGCCGACATGATCTTTCTGGCGGTCCGTTAATCCAATGATCTCCAACACTTCATCGACCCGTTGTTTTAGTTTTGAACCGCGTAAATCATACATTTTTCCCCAAAACACCAGATTTTCGCGGGCAGATAGATCGGGATAGAGTGCGATTTCCTGAGGGACAACCCCGAGACTCTCTTTGGCAGACTTTGCCTGCGCTGTTACTGAATGTCCCATGATAAATGCGTCACCCTCACTGGGGGCCAACAAACCAGAAAGCATTGAAATGGTGGTGGACTTACCGGCGCCATTTGGACCTAACAGGCTGAGTATCTCACCTTGACGGGCAACAAAATCAACTCCTTGAACGGCATGGATTGTGCCAAACGACTTTTTCAAATTTTTTACTTCTATTGCGTTCATTTTTTCTCCTTGAAACCCCAATGTATTTTGGGGGTTTATTCAATCTCTAAAAATTAGTATAAAGGCAAGATAGTGTGTGGGCTATTGGGCATTCGGGTGGAATGACACTGTACGTTCGTACATTGACCTAATAGGCAATAGCTAAGAATTTAAAAATCCTATACAATTCAAGCATGCCAATTCAATCAGATACTTCCACCAAAACAGCCAACGTAGATAGAGATCCACGTTTATTTACATGGTTTTTAACCATTGTGATGGTGCTTATGTATGTTGTGGCATTATTGGAAAAACCTGCCCTGCGTCAATCCTGGTATGTCATAGTTTTCACTATTTTAATGGCTGCACATGTATTCCTGCATTGGCAGATTGAAAAAATTATTATTTCTAAAAAATTAACCGTGGGATATATCATCCTACAAGGTATTATCGCTTTTTTGATCTGCTGGTTAGCAGGCCATGAAACCATCATCTTCGCGATTTATATGGCACTTTTGGGTGAGACAGTTGGTATGCTTGGGTTGAGCAAGGCAAGCTTGCTGCCAGCAATTTATTATTCAGTTCTTGCTTACCTGAACTTGAACCAGGTGGTTGAAATTGCATCATTAAGCTGGTTGATTATTGGTATCATACCCGTTTTATTCTTTGTTATGTCTTTCACTATTCTATATCGACGACAGGTGGATGCTCGTGAGCAAGTGCAAGAAATAGCAGCAGAACTTGAAAAAGCAAATCAGCAGCTCAGTCAATATGCAGCCCAAGTGGAGGATCTGACGATTTCGAATGAACGACAACGCATGGCGCGAGAATTGCATGATACATTGTCCCAAGGATTAACGGGTATTATTCTGCAGCTGGAAGCTATCGAAGCGCATTTATCGAATGAACGGATTGATAAAGCAAAAGCGATCGTATCCAATGCCAAGCTGCAAGCACGAGCAGCACTGGCTGATGCGCGTAATGCAATTGATGATTTAAGAAATACATCAGTGGAAAACCTGGAGTCTGCATTGCGATTGGAAATTTCACGTTTCACCAGTGCAACCGATATTCCCTGTGAGCTTCTGATGGCTGAAATTCCAAAATTACCGAAACCTCTCAATGAAGTGGTTGTTCGGAATGTGGCTGAAGCACTTACCAATATTGCCCGGCATGCGCAGGCGAATAAAGTAAAGGTTGAGGTTTCAACGGAAACTGATAAATTGATGATCACAATCCAGGACGATGGACAGGGCTTTGATCCTGCAATTCTTCCCTCCGGACATTATGGCGTATTAGGGATGCAGGAACGGGTGCGATTAGCGGGTGGAGAATTCGAGATCAAAAGTCAAGTTGGTGTTGGGGCAACCATCAGGATGAAAATTCCCTTATGATAAAAATTTTGATTGCAGACGACCACTTAATCATCCGCCAGGGATTAAGGCTCATTCTGGAGACCGAAGATGATTTTGAGATTCTGGCGGAAGCCTCCGATGGGGCTGAAGCTCTACGATTTTGTGCGGATCTAATTCCTGATGTGGTATTGATGGATTTGCGAATGCCTGGAATGGACGGACTGACAGCGATTGAAAAGTTACGTGAAAGTCAACCAGAAATAGCTGTCGTGATCTTAACCACTTTTAATGAAGATGAATTAATGTTGAGAGGATTACAAGCCGGTGCGCGTGGTTATTTGCTCAAAGATACAGATAGAGGTGCCTTGTTTGACACCATCCGAGCGGCAGCACGCGGTGAGACTTTGCTCAAGCCGGAGATTATGGCTCGTGTGCTTTCGCTGGCAGTGGGTACCAGACAAGCTGGGAAGGGAAGTGTGTCTACCATCGAATTAACAGAGCGCGAGCAGGAAGTATTGGAAGCTGTCGCCCGTGGTGATCGCAGCAAGGAAGTTGCCTTGCATTTGGGGATTTCAGAGCGAACAGTGAAGGCACATTTGGCGAGTATCTATGGGAAATTGGGGGTGGATTCACGGGCAGCCGCGATTTCAGTGGCGATGCAAAAAGGATTATTGAAGACTTAATTATTAATTCGCCATGCTAAATCATTCAGAACAATTAAATTATTGATCTCAGAAACAATAGCAAAGAATCATAAATCTGAAATATAATTAAGTACCACTGAACACTTTTATTTTGGAGTTCTATGAAAACAATGACCATGCGTGAACGGATGTTGGCGGTTATTCTAGGACACGAGCACGACCGGGTTCCATTTGCAATTTATGAAATTCTGGTGCCTCCAAAAGAGGTGTTACACCACATGGGACGCGGGCGGATTGGTATTATCCGATTTTGTCCAATTTACAGGGTGGAACACCCCCATTGCAACTATGAGAGTCAGGTTTTTCTACAAAATGATACCAAATATAAACGAACCCTATTGCATACCCCCAATGGCACTTTGGAAGAAATTCGTGTTTATGAGCCTGCCTATGACAGCTCTACACCCAGTAAATACTTGATCACAACCAAACAGGATTATGAAATCTTCTGGTCTTATTTAGAAGATTGCGTGATATTAGAAAATTATGACCAGTATCACAGAGATGTGGCTGAATTGGGTGATGATGGATTCCCTAAGGTTGAGTGCGAGCGAACCCCGTGGCAGCAGCTTTGGGTTGAATGGGTTGGATTGGAAGGCTTATCCATGCATCTGGCAGATTACCCCGAGCATGTTGAACACACGATTGAATTGCTGATGAAGCGCGAACGGCAACAATTCGAAATTGCATACCGATCCCCAGCGCCTTTCATCAATATTCCGGATAATATTACTGCTCCCGCCATCGGACCAGCCCGGTTCAGGAAATATTGTGTTTCGCTCTATGATGAGCTGGCTGGTATGTTGGCGGAGCGTGGTGCAAAGCTATTTATCCATATGGATGGCTTTCTGAAACCGTTGTGGAAGGATATTGCGAACTCAAAAGTAGGTGGTTTGGATTCCTTTACACCGACCCCGGATTGTGACACCAGTGTAGCAGAAGCGCTTACTTTATGGCCTGATAAAATTCTACAGCTCAATTTTCCCTCATCCATCCATCTTCAATCCCCAACTGTGGTACGACAGGTGGCCGATGAAATTCTGGAAACTGCGGGACACACTGGTCGATTACAGATTCAAATCTCAGAGAACGTACCATTGGATGTCTGGCGTACGACTTTACCCATTATTGCAGATGCAATCGAAGATTTTGGAACACCGTTTGTATGAAAATTGTCCCGAAGTTATTTTGATTTTTGCACCGTTTTGATTCCTGGTACAAAATTGTTTACATTCGTTCAACAACTTAAAACGCGAACCAACTGTAGCTTAACCCAGATTGGGGATTTACGCATCAATTTTGGCTGTTATTTTAATCTTGAGGATGTTATTGTTACGAGATATTTGGGATTAAATACATTATAACAAATGACAAATTCATCATCCAGTGAATCGTGGCGATGAACGGTAATAATCGCGGACGCCAACGGATGAGGATGCCTACATAAATCGCAAAAGGAAGATACATCAAAGCACGCCAGATGATAAAGCGAATATCAAAGACCAGGGGGGCTGTAATGTGTTGCAGCGAGAGAAACAGGCTGGCAAGACCAACTGCCGCCCATGGTTTTAATCCATAGCTCTCGGTAGATTTATTTTCCAATTTTGGAGCTATGTAGCGCATGTACATTGGAATTTCAGTCAATGCCTGACCCAACGGGAAAAGGATTAGTGAAATAATAACTGCCCAGACAGGTAATGTTCCGACGAACAATGGCAACGTGGCTTCTGGATTACCAAATAGCCAGGTTGAGAGAAGAATATTCGGGAGGACTGCCAGAGGTCCGCCAATCAGTAAAGAGAGTAACATGGTGAGCAGGTCTTTCCAGAAGGTTTCTTTGTGCAGGCGAAACTCATCGAAGAATTTTTTTCCATCTTGTTTGTACCAACGGATGAGCAGGAAGAGACAGAGGATATCTGCCAGGGCAACCCCCACTGGCCACCAGCCAGCAGATGCCTGCCATTCGGAGACCCCTGCAAAAAGCAATAATATAAGGGCGATGAAAGCTTGAGCAGCCAGGAAAAATAAAGTTCGTGCTGGTAATAACAACCAGGTTTGGTTTCTTTTCGTGAATGTTTTCATGATGGTCCTAGGTATAAAAAAAATGGGAAATTTAGAAATGATGGATTTGAAATATTATATCAAAATAATAAAATTTGCAATTCAATTTTTTATTGGTATTGTACAAAATTACTTTAAATAAATTGAAATAGAAGTTTTAAAATACTTCTACTTGACATTACGTAGTAGTAGTTGTATTATTGTAAACAACTACTATGCAATACATAGGAGAAGGTGTGATGGCAAACAACACCCAGATTGTCAAAGGAATATTGGAAGGATGTATTTTGAAGATTATTTCAAAAGAAGAGCTGTATGGCTACAAAACCGTTGAGAAG
>Ga0351909_1109_pt1 | contig 27091 bp, 23 predicted proteins | sample TotcelHT113001L4_FD_206864 | JGI IMG/M metagenome (GOLD analysis project Ga0351909, IMG submission 206864) | Enriched cells from coal bed in the Powder River Basin, Montana, United States - Total cells T11 rep1 HSBNCT.T11.300.1.L4 ... | reverse complement strand
CGCGCTTGACCCTGAAATGATCAAGGAAGTGCTTGAAGTCATGCTTGATCTGGCCAAAGCCGGCATCACCATGATTGTGGTGACCCATGAAATGGGGTTTGCCAAAGCCGCCGCTGATGAAGTGGTCTTCATGGATAAAGGACAGATTGTTGAAAAAGCATCTCCTGATGTTTTTTTCAACAACCCAACACATGAGCGGACGAAACTTTTCCTTTCACAAATATTGAACCACTAAAAGGTTCAAGCCAAGAACAATATTTTGCATCACAGCCTACTTGGCGCTATAATCGACTCGGGAGAATTAAAAAATGCTCAAGAGTCGATTATCGCGTCTGGATAAATTAATGGCGTCAAATAATATTGACGCCATTGTGCTTAACCCGGGGCCTTCTCTGGTTTATTTGACCGGTTTGCATTTTCATCTGATGGAAAGGCCGACAATATTTATCTACCAGCGAGCCGAATCGCCATTGTTAATCTTGCCCGAACTTGAGAGCGCAAAATTGGCCAGTATTGCTATGCCGATCAGTGTGCATACCTTTGGGGATGATCCTGCCACCTGGCAAGGTGTGTTTGATCAGGCGCTTTCAAAATGGAAGAATAAACCCCTCATTGTGGGGGTTGAACCCAACCGTTTACGTTTCCTTGAAATGGAATATCTGCAAAGGGCAGCACCGGGTGCAAAATTTGTCTCGGGTGATTCGGTTGTCAGCGTTTTACGCAGTCAAAAAGATAAGCATGAGATAGAATGCATGCGCAAAGCCGTCCAGATCGCGCAAAATGCACTGGTGGCAACCTTGCCTTTTATTCAACCCGGTATTACCGAACACGACCTGGCATCCGAGTTGATCATCCAGTTATATAAAGCCGGTTCTTCGCCCGAATTGCCTTTCATGCCAATTATCGCCAGCGGAGCGAACAGCGCCAATCCGCATGCGGTGCCAACTTCTCGCAAATTACAGAAGGGCGATTTGTTGGTGATTGATTGGGGTGCTGCTTACGATGACTATTGTTCAGACCTGACACGCACTTTTGCCATTGGTGAACCAGCATCTGAATTGGTTGAAATATATAATGCCGTCCAGGCTGCCAATGCTGCCGGGCGGGCAGCAGGCAAACCAGGTCTGCCGGCTGGTGCCGTGGATGATGTGACACGGCGAGTGATTGATAAGGCGGGGTTCGGCAAATTTTTCACCCACCGTACCGGCCACGGATTAGGTATGGACGTTCATGAGCAGCCCTATATGTTTGCCGGCAACTCGTTGGAACTTACGCCTGGCATGACCTATACGGTTGAACCAGGCATCTATTTGCCCGGCAAAGGCGGGGTGCGCATTGAAGATAACATTGCCATCACCGAAACAGGATGTGAAACCCTCAGCGACATGCCGCGTGATCTGAAAATCTTATGATTAATACGTGATTTTACGGGAGAGAAATATGACCACCCATCTGACCATCCCGACGGCTGAACCATTTTTCATCCCTGGCGGTAACATCGGTTGTCTTCTCGTTCATGGTTTCACTGGCTCGCCAAAAGAAATGCGCATGCTGGCTGAATCTTTGACACAAGAAAAATACACCATCCTGGGCATCAGGTTAGTTGGTCACGCCACCGACATTGAAGACATGCGCCATTCCACCTGGCGAGATTGGCTGGCATCTGTTGAAGACGGACTCAACCTGCTCAAAGGATGTACTGACCAGCAGATCGTGATGGGACTATCGATGGGAGGTGTGCTTTCGTTGCTCGCAGCAGCCCGATATGACATAAAAGGTGTTGTCACTTTTTCAGCCCCGTGTGCATTGCCGCCAGATCCGCGCGCCAGATTTCTTCCATACATGACATGGTTAGTGCCGCAAGTTGCAAAGGGCAAGCCTGACTGGCGCAACCTTCAAGCGATGAATGACCATGTGGATTATCCATATTACCCCACTCGTTCAGTTTTACAACTGCAAACATTGATTAGGGTCATGGTGAATGAACTGGCAAATGTATACGTGCCTGCCTTGATGGTGCAATCCCGTAGTGATCGCGGCATCCCCGCAGAAAGCATGGATACAATTTACGATAAGATCAATTCCGTTGATAAATCCAGGTTGTGGGTCGAAAACAGCGGGCATGTCATCATTCGTGAACCAGAACGGGAACTGATCTTCACTGAAGTCAAAAAATTTATTAATCGGATTACTCAATAATTATGAATCGCAATCTTTTACTGGTTACCCTTGCCATGGGCACATGGGGAGTGGGCGAGGGTTTCTTCATTTATTTTCAACCTCTTTATCTTCAGCAGTGGGGTGCTGACCCCCTGTTGATCGGTGGAATATATGGGGCGATGGGTGTAGCCATGGCGCTGGCGCAAATCCCGGCTGGTTATCTTTCTGACCGTCTCGGTTCAAGAAATATCATGTGGTTGTCATGGATTTTGGGGACTGTTTCTGCCTGGATGATGGCACTGGCTAACTCACTGCCTTTATTTGTGGCGGGGATCGTTTTTTATGGTTTGGCCGGTTTTGTATTGGCGCCCATGAACAGCTATATCACCAACGTACGCGGCAATCTATCCATTGGCAGGGCTATCGCTATTCCATCCGGGGTCTACAGCCTGGGAACGGTTATTGGCCCCATCATTGGCGGGATAGTGGCAGACAAAATGGGATTTCAGGCAGTCTATGTTATTGCCGGCATCATCTTTATCGTGTCAACAACGATTATTATGTTTGTTCAGAAGAAATCTGAGGTTCACCAGGTTGACCAGGAATCTGTTAAATCAAAAGGTTTGCTGAAAAACACAAGGTTTATGGCTTTTTTGGCGGTAGTGCTGATTACAACATTTGCATTATATTTGCCACAGCCATTGACGCCTAACTTTTTACAGAATGAGCAACAACTGACAAGCTCGACCATCGGCATTTTGGGGGCTTTCGGCAGCCTTGGTTCTGCTTTATCCATGTTGTTTTTAAGCCAACTGGGTTCACTGACCGGATTTTTTATCAGTCAATTGATGCTCGTGGTATTTGTCATCCTGTTTTTAAAAGGGAACAATACAATATTGTTTGGTCTTGGATACCTGTTCGTTGGAGGCTACCGTTTATGCCGTGTTATGGTACTTTCAATTGGGCGTTCATTGATCCATCCTGCTGAAACCGGTTTGGCTTATGGTTTAATAGAAACCATGAACGCCGTCACCATGATCCTTGCGCCGATTCTGGCTGGTGTGCTTTATCGCAATGACCCGTATTCCATGTATCGCGTTGGATTAATTATATTAGCAGTGGTTTTGGTCATCAATATATTTATTTTTACAGTCATTAACCAAAGGAAGGCAAGAACAACATGACAATTAAAGTATGGGCGTTTTCTACCGGACAATTAAGTAACAATGTGGTATTTCTCATTGATGAAAAGGCAAACGAGGCTATTTTGGTTGATCCCTCGTATGAACCTGACATTATTCTTGATTACATAAATGATCATCATTTGAAGGTCAAAATGATTCTATTGACCCACGGACATTTTGATCATTTCGCCGGGGTTAATTATTTGATGACTAAACTTGCTGAAAAACCGCAGCTTGCCATGCATAAAGACGACCTTGAATTGCTCAGAGACGGCGGCGGTTCAAAAGAATTTCACATGCCAGTATTGCCTCCTGATGACCCCGATTTGTTTTTGGAAGATGAGATGGAATTGAAATTGGCAGACACAACCATTCAGGTGAGACTTGCCCCCGGACATTCAGCAGGGTCTGTGATCTTCTACATTCCAGAAATTAAAACTGCACTCTGCGGTGATGTGATCTTCTATCATAGTGTAGGCCGCACCGACCTGGTCGGAGGAAATCACGAGACACTAATTAACAGCATCCAAACACAGATATTGAGTCTGCCGCCGGAAACCCGTTTAATTCCAGGCCATGGTCAGGAAACCACAGTCGGGGAAGAAATGCAGCACAATCCCTTTTTGGTGACGTAGACTTGAAGTGGTTCAATTATTCAGCAAATTTGCCAGGCAAGCGCAGATTCCTCTGGTGTGGTCCGCCCAAGGTTACTTTTCTAACATTAAAATTCTCTTAATGTCATGATTGCTGTATACTTAGTTTTCAGTCAAAGTTTGGTTCCAATTTTCTGAATGGAGGCCAAAAGATGAGCAAAGCAACGACAGGATTAATGAATGATCACGATGCAATCTTGTCAGCCTTGGATTTGTTTACCACTATTCTTGATACATATTCAAATGAACACATCGTAGACCCTGAAGATTTGTTCGATTTTCTGGAGTTTCTCAGCGAATTTGCAGATAAATGTCACCACGGCAAAGAGGAAAGGTTACTATTCCCGGCCATGATCGCAGCAGGTGTACCTGATCGCGGCGGACCCATTGGCGTGATGATGGCGGAACATATTCAGGGCAGGGGATATATCCACACTATGTTGGAATCCCTTGAGGAACCTGAAGATTTGTCCAGATTTGAAAAAGCAGGTCGTGCCTATATTGAACTGCTGCGTATGCACATCCAAAAAGAAAATAATGTGTTATTCCCCATGGCAGATAAAGCGATCTCGCCAGAAATACTTGAATCCATGAATTCAGCTTTTGAAGAATACATAACAAAGGTGATCGCGCAATCCAGACTGGCAGAGCTGCAAACACAGTTGAAGGCGCTGAAGTTAAAATATTTGCATTGAAACCTGGCAAATTGCTATTATGCTGGCTTAAGCCAAAAAGCATATTATGAACCAAATTGAATTTGCCTTTTACCGGCTTTTTATGTTTTTCTTAAGATAAGTTGTGTAGAGTTAACGCATATGGAAAATTCCACTAAGCCAATTGATGGAACATGCTCAGTCGCCATTTCTGAAGATGGTATGAGTGCCTGGATTACATTAAGCTCACCACAAAATGGAGGAGCCGAAGTAAATCTTGAAAAAGTTAACAAGGCGCTGCAAGAAAACGGCGTTACTGTAAATATTAATCAATTGGTGGTTGAGCAGACAGTCTACTTAAAACTCTGGGACCATCCCCATCTGGTGGCGACGGGCACAGAACCTGAAGCGGGCAAAGATGGATATATCGAATATTTTTTCCCTACCACGGTTGATCTAATGCCGGTTGTCGAATCTGAAGATGGCAAAGTCGATTTTAGACAATTAAACCTGATTCACAATGTTAAAAAAGGTGAACTTCTCGCTGAACGCTTCCCGGCAGAAGAAGGCAAAACCGGTCAAACGGTAACCGGCAAGGTTATTTATCCGCCAAAGGTAAATAATCCCACGCTTGTGGCCGGCCGTGATACAGCTTTTGATGCTTCAGGTGTGCGTCTTCTGGCAGCCAAAGACGGACATGCCTGCATGTTTGAGAATAAACCTTCGATCATTTCTCTTTATACGGTTCAACATGATGTTAATTTTGCAGTTGGCAACATTGATTTCGTTGGAAATGTGCAGATCAAAGGCGATGTAAAAGCCGGGTTCAGCATTCGCGCCGGCGGTGATGTAGAGATTCAGGGAATGGTTGAAGCTGCCCAGGTGTATGCTGAGGGAAACATCCTGATTAAGAACGGCATATTTGGCGCCGGCAAATGCCATCTCTATGCAGGTGGCAACATAGTCGCCAAATATGTTGAGAATGCTACGCTCAAAGCCTTAAAAGATGTCATTGTGAACGACAGTATCTCGCGATCTCAAATTAAAGCTGGCGGAAAAATCAAAGTTAATAATTATTCCGGTGATATTTTGGGCGGCCATCTTGAAGCACTTGAAGAGATCACTGCCGGTGTCTTCGGCTCGGATTTGCATGTTCCCACTGAATTGGAATTGGGTGTGGAACCCAAATTCAGAGAAGAATATGTGCAATTGTTAAGCAAATACAATGAAAAGAAAAAATCGCTTTTAGCGCTGGAAGGTTATATCAACGAGTATAAAAATTACCGTGAGAACAAAAAAGATATCTCGGAATCTTATCGGCGAACTATGAACGAGCGCCTGCGCAGTTACTCTGGATTTCGAAATGAAATTTTGGCCTTTGAAGAAAAACTTAAGGTTTTTGAAGATGAACTTGCCAAACTGGATCACGGCACCGTGAAAGCCACGCAAAAGGTTTATCCGGGTGTGAAAGTGACTATTGTGAAGAATACGTTTGATGTTGAAGCTGAACTCGGGCGCACAATGTTTATCATCGATAAAGGTGAAGTCAAGCCGGTGCCGCTGCGGGGATAATTATCACACTTGCGGGTAAAAATTTGGTCTCCGGCTATTCATTTTTTCCACGATTATTATTAATCAAAAACTAATAAATCCTTGTATAATAAGGTCATTAGTTCTATATTAAGTGGAAGTCGGGGCATATGTCTGAAACACAACCACTCAAAGAAGGCGAGATCATTTTCTACACCACCCCTGAAGGCGTCACCAGGGTTGAAGTTGTTTTTCAGCATGAGACCTTCTGGCTGACGTTAAACAGGATGGCTGACCTTTTTTCGACGAGTAAACAAGATGTTTCATACCATTTACAAAACATTTTTGATTCGCAGGAACTCAAGAAAAAATCAACTGTCAAAGAATTTTTGACAGTTCAGCAAGAAGGTTCACGAAAAGTTTCTCGAAATCTTGAATATTATAATTTGGATGCAATCATTGCTGTTGGTTACCGGGTAAATAGTCTGCGCGCCACCCAGTTTCGCATTTGGGCGACCCAGACCTTGCGCGAGTTTATCATCAAGGGTTTTGTGCTGGATGATGAACGCCTAAAACTGAACAAACGATTTGGTCTTGATTATTTCGATGAACTGCTTGAGCGCATTCGTGAGATTCGGGCAAGCGAACGCCGTTTTTACCTGAAGATCACAGATATTTATGAACAGTGCAGCATTGATTATTCACCGAAAGCTGAGATCACCAGGGCTTTCTTTCAGACTGTTCAGAATAAACTGCATTGGGCGATTACCGGTCAGACGGCAGCAGAGATCATTGCCAGCCGGGCCAAGGCATCCCTTCCGCACATGGGGTTGACCACCTGGAAGGATGCGCCGAAAGGGAAGATACACAAATCAGATGTCGTGGTCGCCAAGAATTACCTCAATGAGAAAGAGATCAAGAGCCTTGAGCGCATTGTCACCATGTTTCTGGATTATGCCGAAAACCAGGCTTCAAGACAAATCCCCATGAAAATGCAAGATTGGGTGACCAAACTGGATGCTTTTCTGAAATTTAATGAATACGATATCTTAAATGATGGCGGGCGGGTTTCGCATGAAGTGGCTGCCAAACTGGCAGAAGGTGAATTTGAGCGCTTCAGGGTGGGTCAGGACCATATTTTTGAAAGTGATTTTGAGCGGGAAGTATCGAAAATTTCAAACAAATAGAATTAAATATTTTTGTGGGAGAGTTATTCGAATCACAAAAAAAAGGGTACGAATCATTTCATCATTTTTATAATTTGTTAATAGAGGTAAAAAGATGATTCCAAACATATATTGGTCAGAGAAGACACGGGAGAAAAATCCTTTCTTACATGATAGAAATCAAAGACCATTAACCATCACTTTGCATAATCCAAGTCTCCAAAATTTGTCTGATATTGATAAAGATGCAATAGAAGCAATTTATGAACTTTCATCTTTAGATTATTTTGATTTATTGGATTTTGAAGGAAAAAGAGCGAGGCAGATAAAAATCCAGTCAATGAACACTCGGAATTGGAATACTACTGCTGAGATTATTGATTTGAATGGAGACGTTGAATGCAATTTTGGGGGGACATTAATTCGGTCTTTAAACCAAAGGGAACAATTCTTTGATGGTGTTCGTATAACTTCTAACTTACAGTGTAACTATAATGACGCTTTTGGTTGTTTATCGTTACACCTAATGCTTAACAGAGACATTTTCGTAACTCTTTCACCTGATTTAATTGATTCGCGAGTTCAGCGAGAAACATATAATGTTTTTACTCCTGTCGAAGCAGCAAGATTAATTGGTCTTCTTTTACGTTCAAAAGGCAATTGGACTTTAAGGAAATATTCTGATGGAGCATTTTTAATTGATAGATCTCTTTTTTATATACACTTAATGAAATACATGTTACCAATGCATGCGAATTATCATAGAGTTGATTTTGAACAATTGCTTGAGGAAGAGTTAATTGAAAACCTAAATCAGAGTTTTTGGACAAAATGCACTCATGCTTTACAAGCTTTTGATGAAATTAGGCGTAATTATTTATTGCCTCAGAATAATTTGACTCGTGAGGATTTACTTTATCATTTTAATTATTTGACATTGTTATTATCTGGGGCATTAGATACTCAAGCTGCCATTGTTAAAGAATGTCTAAATATTAACATTTTTGAATCTAAAATTAATTTTCGAAAAGATGAATTTTTAAATGAAATATCTAAAAAAGGATATACGGATTTATGGGATGTATTAACTAGTGAGAAAAATAAAAGCCTATTTAAAATGCTTAATGCTATTAGAAATTCGATACATACAACAGGTTTATCGCCATATGGACTAATCAATATGAATAGACCAGAGACTTCATTAAGTGAAATTCCTCAAAAAATTGGTATTAAATTGATGGAATATGCCCAAAATATTGGTGGGAGTAAAGAATGGGGAATATTTAGAGAAGATTATATGCTCTATAATGCAAATACAGAGAAAGAGAAACTTACTTTCAAAATATCGACAAACCCCTATATCTTTGCAAATAAATTAATCTCAGAGATATTTCCATTCTTTGATGTTTTTTATGAAACTTTAACAAATTCATTATTGAAAAATGGATATAGATTAAAGCCTCCTTTTGAAATACCTAAAGGATTAATAAATGATGACAAATATTTAAAACGAATTTTTGTTCTTTATTAAAAATTATTTTGAATGGTGCCAACCATTTTCGAAAATCAGAGTTCTGTATTTGGCTTTACACAGATTGTAATACGTATTTTGGGTTGATTTATTGTGGACACCAATATAAACCCTCCGCGACTTCGCGACTCCGCGTGAACCAAAACACATAATTTTAACTTCAATTTTAAGAAGTTAAATACTACCACTTGACTTCTAAATCTTTAAGAAAAATAACAAATACTTTTTAACTTTTTAGCTTAAAGCAAATCTTACTTGAATTGTAGGCCAAATAAAACTCCGCGCCTTCGCGCCTCCGCGTGAACCAAAACACATAATTTCTAACCTCAATTTTACAAGTTAAAACGACTTCTTGATTTCTAAGTCTTTACGAAAATTACCATTTATTGTGCTTTTTGGCTTAAAGTGAATCTTCTTCGAGTTGTAAACCAATAATTACCCTCCGCGACTTCGTGCCTCCGCGTGAACCAGAAAAATTAATTTAGCAGTTTCATTCGGAGTAGGAAATCACTACAAATCTTCCGCGGCTTTACGCCTTCGCGTGAACCCAAAAACTTAATCCAAAATTTTAATTACCCATTTCCTTGACAATGCATCACCTCTCAGGTAAAATCCTGTCTGCAATATGGAACACGGGCCTGTAGCGCAGTTGGGAGCGCGCTTCAATCGCACTGAAGAGGCCGGGGGTTCGAATCCCCCCAGGTCCACAGGTAAGACAGGCTCTCTAAAATAGAACACATGGGCCCATAGCGCAGTTGGGAGCGCGCCTCAATGGCATTGAGGAGGCCGGGAGTTCGAACCTCCCTGGGTCCACTAAAGCAAAATCAGGAGTAGTAAGTCATCCGTCAGCGAGTCGGTGAAAGCAGTGTGAGACCGGCACAGTGCAGCGGAGCGCAGCAGATTGAACTCGCCTGGCCCCCTTAAGAGGGTAGCTTTACCGGTGAACGAATGCGAGTAGCCGGTGACGGGTATGCCCGTTATAGCTTCTGAGCGGTCTGGTGCTTTCAGACAAGCAGGGTGGTACCGCGGAGAGTCTCTTCGTCCCTGATGGGAGAAGAGTTTTTTGTTTAAATCCTACCGAATGGAGCATGCATGCCAAATCCACAAATCCCTTTATATAATCCGAACGAGATCGAAAGCAAATGGCAGAAGAAGTGGGATGCCGATCATCTTTATGAATCCAATATTGATGAAAGTAAACCCAAATTCTACGCGTTGACCATGCTTCCGTATCCTTCGGGCGACCTTCATATTGGGCACTGGTACGCCATCTCTCCATCAGATGCTCGTGCGCGCTACAAACGCATGAACGGATACAACGTCATGTTCCCCATGGGATTTGACGCCTTTGGTCTGCCCGCTGAGAACGCAGCAATCAAACGCAAGATTCACCCCAAGACCTGGACCTATGCCAACATCGACAAGATGCGTAAACAATTCAAGACCATGGGCGCCATGTTTGACTGGCGGCGAGAGATGGTTTCTGCTGATGAAAAATACTATCACTGGACGCAGTGGTTCTTCCTGCAGCTCTACAAGAAGGGGCTGGCTTATCGCAAACTATCCCCGGTGGATTGGTGCCCGAATTGCAACACCACCCTGGCCCGCGAGCAGGTGTGGGGCGACGACCGCCACTGTGAACGCTGCGGCACGCCTGTGATTAAAAAAGACCTGACCCAGTGGTTCTTCCGCATCACCAATTATGCTGAAGAGTTATTGCGATACGATGGCATCGATTGGCCGGAGCGCGTCAAAACGCTGCAGACCAACTGGATCGGTAAATCAGAAGGTGCACTGGTGACCTTCAAGACCGAAGCCGGCGACCCCATGGATATTTTCACCACCAGGCCTGATACGCTGTGGGGCGTCACCTTTATGGTGCTGGCGCCTGAGCATCCGTTGGTGCAGAAACTGACCACCCCCGAGCATCAAGCCGAAGTGGAGCAGTACATCCTCGATGCGACCCGCCAAACGGATATTCAGCGTGAATCCAGCGACAAGGTTAAAACCGGCGTCTTTACCGGTGGTTATGCCATCAACCCGGTTTCGGGTGAGAAAATCCCCGTGTGGATCGCTGATTATGTCTTGATGACCTACGGCACCGGCGCCATCATGGCTGTTCCGGCTCACGATCAGCGTGACTTTGAGTTTGCCCGTGCCTTCAAACTGCCCATCAAGGTGGTGGTGCAGCCTGCGGGTGTTTCTCTGATTGACGCAGATGATATGACCGCATCAGTTCCTGCTGCTGGAACCCTGGTTAATTCCGGCGAACTGTCAGGTACGCCAGGCGATCAATCCATTAAAAAAGCGGTCGAATACGTGCAGAAAATTGGCGCCGGCAAAGGCTCGACCAACTACCGCCTGCGCGACTGGTTAATCTCACGGCAGCGTTATTGGGGGGCGCCCATCCCCATGGTTTACTGCCCAAACTGCGGCACACAACCCGTGTCTGAAGATCAACTGCCTGTGGTGCTGCCCGAAGACGTGGAATGGAAACCGACCGGCGAAAGCCCGTTGAAACTGCATCCCACCTGGCGTTTTACCACCTGTCCAAAATGCGGCGGCAAGGCCGAACGTGAAACCGACACCATGGATACCTTCATGTGCTCCTCGTGGTATCCGATGCGCTACCTCAGCCCTGATTATGACAAGGGGCCCTTTGACCCGAAAGAATACAACTATTGGATGCCCGTGGATGTGTATACCGGCGGTATTGAACATGCCACCATGCATTTGCTCTATGTGCGTTTCTTCCACAAAGCGCTGCGTGATATGGGCATCACCAAGGGTGATGAACCCATGCTGCAGCTCCGCAACCAGGGCATGGTGCTGGGCGAAGACTCAGAAAAAATGTCGAAAAGCCGCGGAAACGTGGTCGCCCCTGACAGCCTTGTTCAATCCTACGGTGCAGATACCACCCGCGCCTATCTGATGTTCTTCTCCAGATGGGATATGGGCGGTCCGTGGAGCAGCGGCGGGATCGAGGGTACCTCACGCTGGCTACTTCGCGTCTGGAAAAATTTTGTCATACCATATCCACACAAAGATTCTTCACCAGAGTCGAAGACATTGCAACGGAAAGTCCACCAAACACTTAAAGCAGTTACCAAAGATTATGAAACCTTTGAGTTCAACACGATCATTTCAAGTTTGATGGAATTGATGAACGAAATGGTACGCACAGCAAATCGCACTGCTGGAAGCCCAGAATGGAATGAAGCTGTAGATATATACGTGAAAATGCTTGCTCCAGTTGCTCCGCATATAAGCGAAGAATTATGGCATATTATTAATAAAGATATACCTGATAATATTTCAATCCACAAAGAAACCTGGCCCAAGGTGGATGAAGCTGCAGCTGCTGATGATGAGATCACCCTGGTGGTGCAGGTCAATGGCAAGCTGCGTGACCGCATCGTGGTGCCTGCCGGCATTACTGATGATGATGCTAAAAAGGTCGCATTAGCCAGCGAATCCGTCAAGAAGACACTGGATGGCAAAGCGCCGCGCCAGGTGATTTACGTCAAAGGCCGGTTGGTCAATATCGTTGTATAGTTTCAAAAAATTTATTGGTACATTTATTAGGGACGGCCATTTGGTCGTCCTTTTTATTCTTTATCTTTAAAAAAAGATAACCTTGAAAAATATATGTCATCTCGTATCTAAAAATGTTACAATATTTCTACACAAGAAGAATCTATGAAAAAAACATTTACTTACTCTCAAGCTCGAAAAAATTTAGCATCTGTTCTTTTGCAAGCAGCTCAGGATGGTGAAGTAACTATTAACTGTCGAGGCGGACGAAAATATATCGTTAAAGTCGCAAAACCAAATCGTTCTCCGCTTGATGTTCCTTGTATTTCAAAAAACCTCTCACGTGAAGAGATTTTAGATTCTATTCGCGAGAGTCGCGAGATGGATTACCTCGATAGAACAGGTGTGTATACCTCAAAAATAAAAACAGAGTAAAAATAATTCACTCATTTGCTATAAGAATGAAAACAGATTTTTGAGATAAGCGAATTATTCAAGAAAGTGCAGATCATGAGACTAGCCGAATTAACCTGGATGGAAATTGACGCCTATTTAAAAAAGGATGATCGTATATTGATCGTTCTCGGTGCAACCGAGCAGCATGGATACATCAGCATTGGTGCGGATGTGAAAATTCCGCTCACCATTGCCGATGCCTCTTCTCAGCAAACCGGCGTACCGGTGGCGCCTCCATTTAATTTTGGCTGCTCTTCTTATTTCACCAGGTATCCCGGCACCATCAGTATGCGGGTGAGTACCTTTATTGCGGTGGTGGATGACATGGTCAGATCTCTATACGGGCAGGGATTCAAGCGCTTCGTCATCGTCAACGGACACGGCGGCAACAAGCCGGCCAAGGTTTCGTTAGGTGAACTGGTCAACGAATTGGAAGGCATCAAAATCGCCTGGTACGATTGGTATGAATCTTCAGCGGTGAATGCGATAGCCAAACAACACAATCTCGAGGGTCACCATGCCTCATGGATAGAAGCGTTTCCGTTTGTGCGTCAGTCGAACATGCCGGCGGGGGATAAGGCGCCTTTTAGCACCAACCTGATTCTCAGTTCAGAAGAAGTCAAAAAGGCGATTGGTGACGGCGTTTACGGCGGTCCATATCATGTGGAAGATACCATTATGGGTGAGATATTTGCCGCCAGTGTGCGAGATGTGCTCAACATTCTTCAGTTCAATACATAAATGGTAAATATCAAAAACTGATCCGTAAAACAGAAAAATTCCAGACTCCCGGTTCCCCTAACGAAACCGGGAGTTATTAAACCAATCTTAAGAAAATTTGACGAATATCATCCAATCAGGCACAATTGAGCCATGAATAAAAATGCACGCCTGATTCAAAAAGCGCGTTCATCAGGGCTGCTTTTTCCGCTGATTGTACTGTTTGGTTTTTTGGCCGGCGGGTTGGTGGTATGGCAATCCTGGTTGTTGAGCGAAGTCATTTCAAAAGTATTTCTGGCAAAGCAGACGCTTGCTCAGGTTCTTCCACTGTTGCAGGCAACCTTGCTGGTGGTGCTTGGACGCTCAGTCTTCACGTTTGTTAATGAAAGCCTGGCTGGTAAACTGGCGGTGAAAATCAAAGACGGTTTACGCGCAGAGTTGTTTGAGAAGATAAACCGTCTGGGGCCGAGTTTCCTCAAGGGTGAAAAGAGCGGAGAGCTGACCACAACGGCGCTGCAGGGTCTGGATGCGCTGGATGCCTATTTCAGCCAATACCTGCCTCAAATTCTGTTGGCAGCGCTGCTGCCTGTCACCATCCTGCTTGTGGTCTTCCCAATGGACGTGTTGACCGGCATTGTGTTTGTGATCACGGCCCCGCTGATTCCGCTTTTCATGATCTTGATCGGCAAACTCTCTCAAAATCACACCCAGCGTCAATGGTTGGGGCTTTCACGGCTGGGTGCTTACTTCCTTGATACGCTGCAAGGGCTATCCACTTTGATGCGATTGGGTCAGAGCCGCGAACGCGGCGTCAAGATTCGGCAGGTGAGCGAGCGCTACCGCATCGTGACTATGAATGTGTTCAAAATCACCTTCCTCTCAGCCTTTGTGCTTGAATTAATTGCAACCATCTCAACGGCACTGGTGGCCGTAGAAATTGGTCTACGGCTGCTCTATGGAAACATGGCGTTTCAACAGGCGTTTTTCATTCTGTTAATTGCCCCTGAGTTTTATCTGCCGCTGCGTAACTTGAGTGTTCGGTATCACGCCGGCATGAACGGTTTGACCGCCGCCTCGCGCATCTTCCAACTGCTGGATACGCCTGAAAACAATGTGACTGTATCCATTGCAGAAAAATATCTTGCAAAACCAGTAGAAAAGTTCACTCTTGCCTTTCAAAGCGTGAGTTATCACTATCCTGATAACCCTGAAGCCGCTTTGACGGATATTGATCTGCAGTTGGAAAACGGTGGGCATTATTCGCTGGTCGGCGAAAGCGGGGCTGGAAAAAGCACTCTGGCGCAGTTGATCATGCGTTTCATTGTGCCTGAGAACGGCAGCATCCTCTTTAATGGTGAGAACATCCAAACCTGGAGCCTTGACCAATGGCGCAGCATGATTGCCTGGGTGCCGCAAAAAGCCAGACTATTTAATGCCACTTTGCTTGAAAACGTGCGGCTGAATAACCCGTTCTATTCTACTGAATCGGTGTTCGCTGCACTTGAACAAGCCGGCTTGCAGAAATTTGTGCATCAACTGCCTGAAGGGCTGCAGACTCCGCTTTTGGAAGGCGGCGTCAGGCTCAGCGGCGGTGAGGCACAACGGGTTATGCTGGCCAGGGCTTTTCTCAAAAATGCACCTTTACTGGTAATGGATGAACCGACAGCCCATCTTGATATTGATCTTGAACGAGCATTTCTCGAGACTTCTGAACGACTTCAAGAAGGACGCACCACACTAACCATAGCCCACCGTCTTGCCACGGTTACCCGGTCAGATCAAATTTTCGTGCTCAAACGCGGAAGATTGGTTGAAAGAGGCACACATCTTGAATTAATCGCTGGTCAGGGTGAATATGCAAACCTGCTGCAAGATGCCAGGAGGCGGGTATGAGAACGATCATCCATTTGCTGCGCTTCTTGAAACCCTTCTTTTGGGAAATTTGTCTTTCTGTTGTATTGGGTATTGCCACAATCAGTTCCGGTATCGGTTTGCTCGGTACTTCTGCCTGGCTGATTGCTTCGGCGGCACTGCATCCATCCATCGCAGATTTACAGGTCTCCATCGTCGGCGTGCGCTTCTTTGGCATCAGCCGGGCGGGGTTCAGATATCTTGAACGGTTGGTCTCGCATTCGGTCAATCTGCGGGTGTTATCGCGACTGCGAGAGTGGTTCTATGACCAGGTAGAAGCCTCTCCGCCAGAAGAATTGCATACCCGCAAAGCCGGTGATTTACTGAACCGCGTGATGGGTGATCTTGAGATACTTGAGAATTTCTATGTGAGAGTGGTCAGCCCGGTGGTGGTGGCCGTAGTGGTGGCAGCGGGGGTCAGTATCTTTATTGGTGTTTTCGATGTGCGGCTTGGCCTGATTCTGGCAGCAGGGCTGGCTATCAACGGTATTGTTTTGCCCCTTTTATCCATCCTCATTACCCGGCCTATGGCCAGAAAAATGCTCGAAATGCGTTCTGATCTCTCTTCTCGAACGGTGGAGTGGCTGCAGGGTCTGGAAGAATTGCAGAGCAGTGGTGCCGACAACCACTGGGCAGAGAGGATACTTGCCAAGGGCAAAGAAGGTGGTGTCTGGCAGACCCGCATATCCACATTAAACGGCATCAATTCCGGTCTGTCTGTTTTGCTCCTCAATGTGACGGTGCTGGCTTTATTATGGATTGCCATCCCGTTGGTCACGCAGGGTTCCATTAGCGGTGTTTCACTGGCGGTCATTTTACTCATGGGCATGGCCAGTTTTGAATCCGTGGCGAATCTGCCGCAAGCTGCTGTCATGCTCAACTCCAGTCTCGAAGCCGGCAAACGGCTCTTTGAGTTAGGTGAGCAGAAAGAGCTTGTGAGAGAGTTTGAATCCCCGCCAGAATTCTGGATGCCATCCAGCGTTGAGGTAAAAAACCTGTGTTTTGAATATCAGGCTGGTGAAATTTTTCAACTCAAAGATATATCGTTTACCCTCATTCCGGGCAAGAAAATCGCCCTGGTTGGCTCCAGTGGTTCTGGCAAGACCAGCCTGGTTAACTTGATGCTCCAGTTTTGGCAACCGCAGCAGGGCAGCATCTCGCTGGACCAACTGGAATGCAGTCGGATGGACCCATATCTGGTGCGATCCTTTTTTGCAGTCATATCCCAATCCACCACTTTGTTCAGCGCCAGCTTGCGCGAAAATCTGCTGTTGGCTGATCCGCAGGCGGATGATGAGAAACTGCTTCATGCCCTCAAAATGGCTGAACTGGATGATTGGTTTGGCCGCCTGCCTCAAGGATTGGATACCTGGTTGGGTGACCAGGGGTTGAGATTGAGTGGAGGTGAGCGCCAGCGTGTAGCCATTGCGCGCGCTTTACTACAAAACCGCCCTTATTTACTCCTCGATGAACCGGTTGAAAACCTTGATCCAACCACTGCCAACAAGATCATGGCCACACTCTTTAAGTTGTTTGATGATCGCAGCATTTTATTGATCACTCACGATTTCGCATGGCTGAATCAGGTGGATGAAATCTTGCTATTGCAAAATGGATCCATCCTCGAAAGAGGTTCTTTCAACGAACTGGATCATTCAGGCGGAAGGTTTGCCGAGTTAAGAGAATTACAAAATCAAAGCCTGGCTTAATTGAAAACCCACACTGATGGACCCTTCCATGAGTGTGGGTTTCTAAGAGGAGAAGACGAGGAATCTTATCCTATTAAGTTAAGAGTCAAATTAAAAACAGATTAGAATCTGTTAAGCTTTCTGCATTTCTAAAACTTTGAATAATTGTTCACTGCTGATGGGGCCTTCACGTAAAATAACGGGTTCTGAACCACTACAATCAATGACAGTGGATGGAACTCCGCCCTGGCACTTGCCGCCGTCTAGAATTAACGGAACGCGGTTTGCAAGTTGATCAAAAACATCTTTGGCGGTTACGGGGTTAGGTTTGCCAGAGAGGTTTGCCGAGGTGGTGGCAAGCGGTCCATAAGTTCTCAACATTTCAAGCGCGATTGGGTGGTTCGGCATGCGGATGCCGATGCGGTCGGTATTGGAAATCAATTCAGGCAAGGTGTTTTTGCGTGGAACGATGACTGTCAACCCGCCAGGCCAAAAAACCTCGCAAAGCCGAATTGCCATTTCTGGCATGTGATCGGTTACCAGACTGGCTTGTTCAACTGAACCAACCAGGATGGCAATTGCCTTGTTGGAATCACGGCCTTTGGCTTCAAACAGTTTAATAATCCCAGACGCCTGAAAAGGATCGGCGCCCAAACCATATACGGTGTCGGTAGGAAAAGCGACAATTTCTCCATCTCTGAATAACGATAAGGCCGAACTGATTGATTCTGGATTTTCTGCGGGTAACGTGATTGTCTGCATATGAACCTCATTCTATACCATTATTTTAAGGATTCTGGGGTGATTGGCAAGGTCATTTAGTATGGATTTTGCCGCCCCAGGCATCAATGTATCGACCAATTTTTGTCCACTTTCAGATTGACCTTCCTCAATTTCAAGGATGATCATTCCCGCAGGATTAAGATGTTCACGCGCTTGCTGCAATAACTGCTTTATGATGACTAACCCGTCACATCCGCCATCCAACGCCAGCAGGGGTTCATAGCGAGTGACAGATAGTGTTTTAAGTTTATCTGAAGGAATATAAGGGAGGTTGGCGGCGATGACATCGAAACGGTACGTAATATTATCCAGCAGGTTATTTTGGATAAATTCAATTTGACTATCCACATTTAGAAGTTTTGCATTCTGTCTGGCAACATCCAGCGCCTGTTCTGAAATATCGATGGCGGTGACTATTAAATCTTCAAACCGATCAGCCAGGGTGACGGCAATCGCACCTGAACCGGTGCCGATATCGGCCAATTTTCGCCTGGAAGGATGATCTTCCAGCCAGCGGATGCATTCTTCAATCAACAATTCTGTTTCAGGCCGTGGGATGAGCACATCAGGCGTTACTTTGAAATCCAGACCGAAAAAAGCTTGTTTGCCGATCAGGTAGGGAAGTGGTTCGCCGGTTTGAAGCCGGCCAATCAGTTGGTTGGCTTTAACGATTTGATGGTCATCAAGTTCAAATTCTGGATGCGTGACCAACCATTCACGAGGTTTTTCCAACAGGTGGCACAAGATTACCCGAGCTTCAAGTGATGCAAGCTCGGAGTGTTCTGCCAGAAGCCTGGTTGATTCATTTAGCCATTCATTAAGTTTAGTCTTCGTCATCATCCCCATTGGTTGATAATCGATCTGTCTCGTCTCGTTGTGATAGCTCATCAATAAAGAGATCAATGTCACCGGCCATGACAGCCGGAAGGTTGAAGGAAGATACATTGATGCGGTGATCGGTAACGCGGCTTTGTGGGTAGTTATAGGTGCGGATCTTCTCTGAACGATCGCCAGTGCCCACCTGAGAACGTCTGGCATCTTCTCGTTCATTCTGCACGCGCTGCATTTCCAAATCATACAGCCGTGAACGAAGAATGCTCATTGCCCGTAGTTTATTTTGAAGTTGAGAACGTTCATCCTGACAAGCCACCACCAAACCGGAGGGTCTGTGGGTAATGCGGACGGCGGTAGCGTTTTTCTGCACATTTTGTCCGCCTGCGCCAGAAGAAATGTAAACATTGATATCCAAATCTGAGTCATTGATTTGAATATCAACATTTTCAACTTCCGCCATGACTGCCACGGTTACAGTCGACGTATGGATGCGGCCTGATGACTCCGTGCTTGGAATGCGCTGCACACGATGTACACCAGATTCAAATTTAAAACGCGAATATGCGCCCTTGCCTTTAACCATGAAAACAATTTCTTTGTATCCGCCGATGCCTGTTTCATTTGCAGACATGATATCTACGGACCAACGCCGGGCTTCTGCATAATGCATGTACATGCGTAATAATTCTGCGGCAAAAAGTCCGGCTTCATCACCACCGGCGCCGGCTCTGATTTCGATATAGACGCTATTATCATCCCTGGGGTCTTTGGGAACCAACAAGGTTTTGATCTGCTTTTCCAATTCTTCAATTTGCGGGGTCAGGCTATCAATTTCTGCTTTTGCCATTTCTACGAACTCGGCTTCACTACTGTTTTCCATCTCTTTGGCTTGTTCCATTTTGGCCATCAGGTCGCGATAAGCCAGTCCGAGCGGATAGATTTCATCAATCTCGGAGCGTTCTTTGGCGAGTTCATTGATTTTTTGATAATCTTCCACGTTGACTTCCATCAACCTGGTTAATTCTGCATATCTTTCTTGAATTTGAACAATTTTCTCGAGCATAATTACCTGTCATGTATAATCGATTTTTTTATGCGTGTATTATACCAGCATGAAGCCTTCGAATGATTTAAAAGAGGGTGATAAAAACAAAAATAGGCTGAACTTATCATGATTCAGCCTATTAGGAAGACGCTCGAATGCTTAGTTGAGCAATGCTACTGGAATATTACCGCCATTGGCAGCAATACGTTTTAAAACTTCTTTGTGCAGCCAGACGTTCATTTCTGAATAATCACCGCCGATTTTGTCAGCCGGGCAGCCGAGTTCTGCAGCCAGTTCTTTGCGTGAGGCAAGGCTGCTGTCAAGCCCTAATAATTTCAAGAGATCGACAATTGATACTTTCCAATCCAGTTTCTCAGGGTTTGATTTGGCTAAGGCGTCAAGTTTGCTGACGACATCTACTTCGCTGATTGCAACGGGCGCTGGAGCCATTTGGCCAGGTGTATAAGGTGTATATGGTTTTGTTTGATTGGGGTTTGGTCTGGAATCAACATGTGATGATGCAGCGGGTTTTGGTGCAACTGGTGTTGCTGTTGGTGCAGGGGCGCTAACTGTAGGTTTCTTCAATCCAAGCTTTTCGAGTATGTTGCTAAATAATCCCATGGTCTATCCTTTCTACATCTATAAGTTATCCTACCTGATTGCATTATATAGTTTTTCACCCCATAAAAGCAAGTAAATTGCGATTTATTAATCCAATTCTGATGAAAATACGCGATCAGGTTTCGAATTGTTAATTTTTATATTTACGTTCATCCAGTTTTAGCATAGAATTTGATCAATAAATTGTTGTCGGAGGACACGCATGACTTGTAAAGATAAAACGATTATTAAGACGGATCTGGCTCCTGCGGCTATCGGCCCTTATTCTGTTGGTGTGGCAGGCGGACCATTTGTGTTCACAGCTGGTCAACTGGGCATTGATCCAAAAACAGGCAACCTGGTTGAAGGCGGTGTAGAAGCAGAAACCCGTCAGGCATTGCAAAACCTGTCTGCGATTTTAGAAGCTGTCAATTCTTGTCTGGATAATGTGGTCAAGATCACGGTTTTTTTGCGCGATATCAACGATTTTGCCAAAATGAATGCCATTTACGGCGAATTCTTCATCGAAGAGCCACCTGCCAGGTCGGCAGTACAAGTGGCTGCTCTACCCAAGAATGGTGCCGTCGAAATCGAAGCCATCAGCTTAACCAATAACAGTTAATTCTGACTTAATTTCCGCCCTAATTTAATTGGTGAGTCTTTCACTATACGTTGGGGCGGCAACCTGTCGATGACCAATGTGACTGCTTTGGTGATTATCAAGTAAAATATTGCTGAGGGAAAACTCCTGTGACGTTACCTGAAGTCTCCATTGTCATTCCATGCTTGAATGAAGAAAAAAACATCCTGGCACTTCTGGATGCCATTCTTCATCAAACTTATTCTCACTCCAAATTGGAAGTCATTATCTCGGATGGGCTCTCGGAAGATCAAACCCGAACCTTGATCGCTGATTATCAAACTCAACATCCTGAATTACACATCACTGTATTGGATAATCCCGTCCGTAGAATTCCGACTGGGCTGAATCAGGCAATCAAAGAAGCACGTGCTCAGATTATCACGCGTATGGATGCCCATGCCATGCCTGCGGCGGATTATGTTGAGCGCAGCGTTGATGCACTTAAAGCCGGGCTGGGGGATAATGTAGGCGGTGTTATAGACGTGAAACCGGGTGCTGATAGCCTGATGGCACGCGCCATCTCGATCGCCACTGCTCATCCGCTTGGGGTGGGTGACGCAAAGTACCGTTGGGCGACTAAAGCCGGTGAAGCGGATACAGTGGCATTTGGCACTTACTACAAGGCTAAAGTGGAAGAAATTGGCTACTATAACGAAGAATTAAGCGCCAACGAAGATTATGAATTCAATTCCCGACTTAGGGCTGCCGGCGGAAAGATCTGGATTGATCCGCAAATTCGGGCAGTTTATTATTCACGACCGACGCTCAAAACACTGGCCAAGCAATATTTTTCGTATGGATTCTGGAAATTCCGCATGCTGCGCCACAACCCTGAAACCCTTCGCTGGCGACAGGCTTTGCCTCCTATTTTTGTGCTTGGTATTTTGATGTTATTATTACTTTCCGCTTTTTTATCATGGGCAAGGGTTCTCTTATTACTATGCCTCGGTGTATACTTACTCATCTTGACTGCAGCTTCTGCAAAAATAGCCTTCAATAATAAGGATTTGCGATTGGTCTTCGGTATTCCGCTGGCTATTATATGCATGCATTTCTGCTGGGGTGCCGGTTTTTGGTGGAGCATACTGAACCCGAAAAAAGAAGGAAATTAGGATTCGCATGGAACGAAAACAACCAACCGGAAAACTCAGAATTCGCGGTGGAGAAAGACAATTCATCCTATTGCTGGGCGATCTGATCGTCTCGATTCTTTCGGTTTTTATTGCACTTTATTTCTGGGGTCAAAAAGACTGGCTGGATTTCTCGTGGAGTTTTGTCAACCAGCGGGCGCCTTTTTGGTTTTATCTGCTGCCGATCATTTGGTCGTTGATGCTGATAGAAATTTATGATATTCGAAAAGCCAACCGCCATAGTGAAGTGCTACGCGGAATTGGTTCTGCGGCATTGTTTAGCGGCCTTTTATACTTGTTGATCTTCTTTGTTTCACAATCCAATTCGCTGCCAAGAAGGGGTGTGGCAGTTTTTCTCATTTCAGTCACATTGCTTACCATCATCTGGCGCTTTATCTATATTGCCATTTTTAATGCACCGGTCTTTAACCGCAGGGTGCTGGTGATCGGCGCCGGCAAGGCTGGGTCTACATTGGTGGGTATGGTGAAACGGATTAAACCTGAACCCTTTGAATTGGTCGGATATATTGACGATGATCCGGGTAAGCTGAACCAGATCATTGAAGAGGTGCCGGTTATTGGTACAACTGAAACTTTGCTTGCATGTATTGAGGAACAAAAGATTACCGACATGGTTTTTGCAATTTCTGGTGAAATGAAACCTGACCTTTTCAGGGTGGTATTGTTGGCGCAGGAAGAAGGCACAGACCTCATTTCAATGCCCACCATCTATGAAGAAGTTTTTGGCCGTGTACCCATTTTCTTGCTGCAATCAGACTGGATCTTGCGGTCTTTTATTGATCAGGCACAAACATCAGGCATTTATGAAGCCATCAAACGCATCCTTGATTTAATAAGTGGTTTAATCGGATTAGCGGTTCTGGTAATACTGTATCCCTTTATCGCATTGACCATTCTTGTTGATGATGGTTTGCCTGTTTTCTACAGTCAAATGCGTGTGGGCAAGAACGGCAAGCCTTACAAGATTTACAAGTTTCGCACCATGCGCAAAGATGCCGAAAGTGACGGTGTGGCACGCATGACGACCACCGGCGACAGCCGCATTACCCGGCTTGGAAAAATTCTGAGGCGTAGTCATTTAGATGAATTACCGCAGGTGATCAACATAATAAAAGGCGAGAACAGCCTGATCGGTCCGCGGGCCGAGCAGATCGAATTGGTCAATCAATTTCAAGAGCAAATTCCTTTTTACCGCGCCAGGTTGTATGTTAAGCCGGGACTTACCGGTTGGGCGCAGGTAAACCAAAGATATGCCTCAACAGTAGAAGACACCGCAGTCAAATTGGAATACGATCTTTACTATATCAAACACAGGAACCTGCTTCTGGACATGAATATTGCCATCCGGACCATAGGTGCTGTCTTGGGATTCAGAGGTCTATAATGAAATCAAAACCCAATATTCGCAATCGCTATGTTTTGTTATTCGATCTGATTTTTATGGCCTTTTCGGTGCTTGGCGCTTATGCACTACGTCTTGAAATGGGCGCCTTATTCTATTTCTATTTAAAATCCGCTTATTGGATGATTGCTGTTTCACTCGTTATCAAGACCATTGTCTATTACGCTTTTGGTATGTACCGGCGCATGTGGGTGTATGCCAGTGTTAAGGAATTACGCTTGATTATCAGTGCCGTTACTACTGCCTCCGTGCTGGTGTCTGGTGTGATGATCTTTATCTCCACTTTGAAGGTCTTTAATGGCTTTCCGAGGTCGGTGTTGATCATTGACTGGCTGCTCTCAATGGTGTTGGTGGGTGGTGTTCGTTTCATGCTGCGCTTTATGGCTGAAAGCATGACAGCGAGTTCTTCTACTGGAAAAAGCTACCAAACAAAACGAGCCCTCATTGTTGGTGCAGGTGATGCGGGAGCTTTGGTGGTGCGTGAACTGCAAAAAAATACTGATCTTAACTTAACCCCCGTTGGTTTTCTGGATGATAATCCGGTCAAACAGCATCAGCAGATCCACGGCATTCCGGTGATTGGCGTGGTCACCGAAATGGGTAAGGTGCTCGAACAAAAACGGATTGACGAAGTGATCATTGCCATCCCCAGCGCTGGCGGCAAAACCATCCGTATGGTGGCAGATATCTGCCGCTTGAAGGGTATTCCGTTTCGTACCATGCCAGGTATTTATGAATTGATTGGCGGCAAGGTAAACATCAACCGCTTGCGTGAAGTGGATATCACTGACTTGTTACGACGCCAACCTTCTCACATGAAAGAAGAACTGGTGGGCTTTACCTTGAGCGGCAAAACCGTGGTGGTTACGGGTGCTGGCGGCTCAATTGGTCGTGAACTCTGCCGGCAAATCTCCCGATGGAATCCATCCGGTTTGATCCTGCTCGGACACGGCGAAAACAGTATTTTTGAATCCCTGCTTGAAATTCAGGAACTTCATCCGTCGCTGCCAATTTACCCTGTGATTGTGGATGTGCGCGACAGTGAACGCCTGGAAAAAGTATTTTCAAAGCATAAACCGGATGTTGTCTTCCACGCTGCTGCACACAAACATGTGCCGTTAATGGAAATGAATATTGATGAAGCGGTGAATAATAATATCGGCGGCACGCGCAACGTGGTGAATGCGTGTGTGAAATTTGATGTCAAACATCTGGTGATGATCTCTACCGATAAAGCCATCAAACCAGTAAACATCATGGGTGCAACCAAGCGTTTCTCAGAAATGATCGTGTTGGATGCAGCCAAGCGCACCGGAAATGCATATAGTGTTGTCCGCTTTGGCAACGTGTTAGGCAGCCGGGGAAGTGTGGTGCCGCTCTTTAAACATCAGATTGCCCGCGGCGGACCGGTCACCATCACTCACCCTGATATGAAACGTTACTTCATGACCATCCCTGAGGCGGTTTATCTGGTGCTGCAGGCGGCTGGCATGAGTAAGGGCGGCGAGATGTATGTGTTGAATATGGGGCAGCAGGTTAAGATTCTTGACCTCGCTGAAGATTTGATCAGACTTTCAGGCCTGGAACCCGGCAAGGACGTCGAAATAGCTTTTACGGGTATCCGTCCAGGCGAAAAATTGAGTGAAGATCTGTGGGAGGAGGGCAACCGATTTATGCCCACCCAGCATCCTGATATTTATCAATATGATGATCCCAACAATCTTACAGGGGGGGTGCTCAGCGAACGGATAAGTCAACTATTGGCTTTGGCTGATGTAGGTGAAGCATCCGAGATCATCAAGTTTGTTGACACCAATATTCCGGGTGCAGAATTGGCAGCCACGCCACCTCCTGAACTCATTTCCATCGAATAATTATGAAAGTATCCATAACTGAATGGAACGAATTCATCGCCATACATCCCAATGCCCACATTTTACAATCGGGGGCGTGGGGTGAATTGAAGTCTTCCTTTGGCTGGAAGGCTGTGCGCGTCATTAACGAAGATTGCGGCGCCCAGGTATTGTTTCGCAAGCTGCCAGGTGGTTTTTCCGTTGGGTATATTCCCCGGGGACCTATCGGTCAGGGCAGCGGGCTTTTCACTGAGTTGGATGAAGTTTGCCGTGAGAACCGGGCTATATTCTTAAAAATCGAACCGGATATTTGGGAGCCCGAACAGGCGCTTTTGATCGTTGAACAACCCGGATGGGTAAAGACCAAATCGGTTCAACCGCAGCGTACCGTGGTGGTTTCACTCAACGGTACTGAAGAAGAGCTGCTTGATCGCATGAAGCAAAAAACTCGCTATAACATCAAACTGGCTGAAAAAAAAGGTATCGAAGTTCGCATTTCAGATGACATCAAGGCTTATCACGACATGAGCGAGGTCACCGGTAAGCGTGATGGTTTTGGTGTTCATTCACTGGCTTATTACAAAAAAGCGCTTGAGTTGTTTAAGCCTGCGGGTCATGCTGACCTGCTGATGGCTTATTATGAAAACCGTCCTGTGGCAGGCTTGATCGTTTTTGCGTTTGGAAATATGGCCTGGTATATGTACGGCGCCTCAAGTGACGAACAGCGCAACCGCATGCCGACATATCTACTCCAATGGGAAGCCATGAAGTGGGCAAGGAACATGAATTGCAAATTCTATGATCTGTGGGGCATTCCAGATGTGGATGAGGAAGTGCTCGAAGAGGAATTTGCAAAAAAACACAGTCACGATGGTTTGTGGGGTGTTTATCGGTTCAAACGCGGATTTGGCGGCGAAGTCTTTCGCAGTGTGGGGGCTTGGGATCGCACTTACTTCCCTGGAATCTACAAGATTTATCGCCAGATACTGCGGCTCCGCGGCGGAGAAGAAGCAGGATGAATCATTTCTGTTTAATGTGCGGCACACAACTTGAAACAAAAAATCTCGAAGACAGAGATCGAGAAATCTGTCCTCGCTGTGGTTGGATTTACTATAAGCAGTATAAGGTCAGTGCAGGCGTGCGCATCCAGAAAGATGGCCGTTTGCTTCTGGTTCAACGCGGTCTTGAACCCTGGAAAGGGTGTTGGTACATGCCCGCCGGTTTTATAGAAATCGATGAAGAACTGGAGCAAGCCGCTGTGCGTGAAGCCTTTGAAGAAACGGGATTGCAGGTTAAAACACTCGGGCTCGCTGGCGTTTATACTTATGACGATGATCCGCGCGGAAACGGGATTGTTTTTCTTTATGATGCCGAAATCCTTGGTGGAAGAATGCAGGTAAGCCATGAAACTGAACAAATTGGTTTCTTTTCTGCGGAAGAAATTGCAAAAATGAAGTTTACTGGCAAAAGCGGCTGTAACCAGATCAATGATTGGTTGAAGACCAGGGGTGTTTTGATGGATAACAATCATGACTGAAATAAACTGGAATGAGCTGATTCTCCATTTGCCGAACAGCCATGTGCTGCAAACCAC
>Ga0351909_1103_pt1 | contig 27989 bp, 18 predicted proteins | sample TotcelHT113001L4_FD_206864 | JGI IMG/M metagenome (GOLD analysis project Ga0351909, IMG submission 206864) | Enriched cells from coal bed in the Powder River Basin, Montana, United States - Total cells T11 rep1 HSBNCT.T11.300.1.L4 ... | reverse complement strand
GTGGATTAAAAACGGTCATTGGATCAAGGCCTGTCTCTGGTTCGGATTTGATATTACTCATTCCTGGGTTGTCGGCACCGAGCGCCTGCTTTACGCCCTGGTCGAGGATCCGGAATGGTGCCGCGACATGTTTTCACATGAGCTTGAAACGCAGCTGGCGATCCTGGACATGGTCTGGGAGGCGGGATACCGATTTGATTGCATCCACTGGCCGGACGACATGGGGTACAAGGGTACCCAGTTTTTTTCGCTGGATATGTACCGCGACCTCGTCAAGCCGTTTCACAAGCGGGCCATCGATTGGGCCCATGCCAGGGGCGTCAAGGCCCATCTCCATTCCTGCGGCGACGTCAATCCTTTCGTGCCGGAACTCATAAGCATCGGGCTCGACGCTTTGAATCCGCTTGAAGTCAAGGCCGGAATGAATCCGGTTCATCTCAAGAAGACATATGGGCGTGACCTTGTTCTCCACGGCGGAATAAACGCGGTGCTGTGGGATCATCCCGACCGGATACGCGCCGAGATGGAGAGCGTTCTCCCGGTCATGAAAGAAAATGGCGGATATATTTTCTCCTCCGACCATTCCGTCCCGTCGAGCGTGAGCCTTGAGGATTTCAGGCGGATAGTATCCCTGGCAAAGAAGCTCGGGTCATATTGAGTTCTTGCCAGGCGGGCTGGATTCATTTAGCATGAATTATTTGAAGATATAATTGTATACGCCGGCGGTGCACGACAGCCGGGAAGCAACGTGAAATGGTCATCGCGATGTTCAATATTGATTTATTGCGTTCATTCTTTGACATTCCTTGTTCTTTCATTATCTCAAACCAATTGACCGCCTGGCATTGCGCGGCGGCCTGGGTGCCTGATAACCTTGCCGGTCAAATATTTTTCAGCGTTTTTGCCTTTATCCTCGGCTTGTGCCTCGGCAGTTTCGCGAATGTCTGCATTTACCGCCTGCCGATGGCGCGCTCCATCGTTTGGCCGCGTTCGCACTGCCCGCATTGCGATCATTTAATCGCCTGGTATGACAATATCCCGCTGCTGAGCATTATTTTGCTGGGCGGTAAATGCCGTTCCTGCAAGGGCGCCATTTCAAAACGGTATTTTTTGATTGAGCTTCTGACCGGAATTTTGTTCCTGGCTGTTTTCCTGCGCTACGGGCTTGATGCCCGGACTGCCGTTTACTGGATGGTAGTGACAGGACTGGTAATCGGCACTTTTGTGGATTTTGACTACATGATTATTCCCGACCAGATCACCATCGGGGGAATTTTCGCCGGCTTAATTTGCAGCGTTGTTTTCCCGTCCCTGCACGGGGCTGATTCGCTTTTTGCTGGATTTCGGGCCTCCTTTATCGGTATGCTGGCGGGCGGAATGAGTCTCTGGCTTGTGGGCGAACTGGGCCGCCTGGCTTTCAGGAAGGAAGCCATGGGCATGGGAGACGTCAAGCTGCTCGCGGCCCTGGGGGCTTTCCTGGGATGGCAGGCGATTGTGTTTACCATAATGTTTGCTTCCCTGGCCGGCGCAATCGCCGGCGTGGCCATGGTTTTGACAGGCAATAAGAGCATGGGCAGTAAAATTCCTTTCGGGCCGTATCTTGCCTTAGCGGCTTTGGTATGGATGCTGGGCGGTCACGATTGGTGGATGACCTACCTGCAGTGGCTGCACTCCCTGTCGTTTTACGCCGGATAATGCAATTGATCTAACGCGGGCGTTACCCACAACCCAAAAATTTACCACTGATTGCACTGATTTCACGGATGTTTAAAACTTGCGTATAATCCAATTTTATCAGTGTTATTAGTGTCATCCGTGGTAAGATTCTTATTTATCTTTGTGGTTTCTTATGTTAAAGGTACTAAAGGTGAGTTTAACCGGTTTTCGCAATGAATGATAAAAATATAATTTTAGCCGGATTCATGGGCTCCGGTAAAACAACGGTCGGCAAGATCCTTGCCATGCGGCTCAAGAAAAAATTCGTTGACATGGACGATATCCTTGAAGAAAGGGCGGGCAAGGCCATCAGCCTTATTTTTTCGGAGGATGGCGAGCCGCATTTCCGGAACATGGAACGCAAGCTGGTCCAGGAGCTTGCCTCAGGGCGGAACCAGGTCATTGCCGCCGGGGGCGGAATCGTCCTGAACCCGGATAACATCGCCGATTTCAGCCGGTCGGGCAGGGTAATCTGCCTACTGGCATCCGAGGATGAGATTTTACGCCGTGTTTCCTCCTCGTCCGCCCGGCCTCTCCTTGAAAAGGGTGATAAACTCGATCGTATTAAAAAACTGATGGAACAGCGCCGTCCGCTCTATGAGTCAATTCATGACCGCGTGAACACCACCGGCCTCCGACCTGAAGAAGTGGTGGAAGTGATCATGTTGATGTTGATGGAGTAAAGCGGGTAGAATTTATAGCTCATACTGCTCACGGCGGGTTATTTGGTCATGTTTTTATGACTCATTTACCCGTTTTATAGCTCATTATATGGCTCATCCATGAGCAGTCATATGATCAACTGACAGCCTCGTAGAAGGCTGATTTCCGGTCCCCGACCTGCCGGATCATTCCATTGGCAACCATGTCCGAAAGCAGGCGTTGGGTCGTGGCGCGTGAAATGCCCAGTTGAATGGCCACGTCACTGTTCTTAATCCTGCCCCGCACCTTGATCATCTCAATCACCTGGTCCTGCCGCCGGCTCAGAACGGCGGGCTCCATGGACTGGCCCCGTGATTCCCAAGCGTACTTCGAGGCTTTCGACCCGAAAAAGATGGCCAGCACCTGCAAACAGACGGAAGTCAGGTTGTTGGGCATGACGTACTCCGGCCTGAAACTGTAAATGATATAGGCCGCCAGGAAGAATAACAGCCAGAGATAGACGAAAATGGACCCTTTCCGGGCCGGCTCCGGCGCGCCGATCCAGCGCCGTATTTCCTTGTCCGCCGCATACGCGCCAAGAAGGGCGATATAGACGGGCAGGATGCCGTCCGGCAGATCGAATGCCCGCTTGAGAACGAAATCAGCGATCATGAGGCCGAGATAACCGGTGGTGTAAATTGAAAGCAGGGGAAATAAGACCGACACCTCATTGAATGGCGGCCGTTCTTCGCTCCTGCGGCACGGCAAAGCGTCGCTCATCTGTCCGGTGGAATCTGGCGACGCGACGACGGCTGGCGCCTGTTCGGCAGGCGGTGTCTCTTTATTCTCATTGTTCATTTTGTTTTGTTCATTCTGTATTCTGACATTATTCTATTTCCTCTTCATGACTTTCAAGAGGTTTCGAATATTTTGGCAGTTTCTTCTGCTCGGACTTCAGCCGGCGTTCGACCTTTTTAACGTCTTCCGCAGGCGGCAGCGCTTCAGGGACTATGCCTCGATTAACAAGCAATTTACGGACGTCTTGATTGTTTTTTACATGTTCGCTTGTAATGCCGGTTTCTGTGCGCAGTTCGCGTTGCTTGACGTTAAAATTGGTGATCTCGTTGGCAAAATCCTTCGCTTTGATCGTGATGGTTGGAAGGAAGTCGGCCAAAGGTCGTCCTTTGGTGATACGGAGCCTATTCTTCATATCCTGAGTGGTTCTTCCGCCAAAGAGCGCCACATCGCCCCTGCTTCGGATACGGGCAAAACTTTCATTATCCCGCAGGCGATCGAAAATGATGCCGGAAAGTTCCTTTTCGGATCGAGAAAGATGTTTCCTGGCGCTGACACGTTCGGCCTCGGCCAGTCGTTTTTCGATGATTTCCTGCTTTCGGGTCTGAACGGCAAAGTATGTCTGGGCAAAGGCGATTTGATCCTTGGTTGGGTCGCCGTTCTGGGCGATGAGATAGCAGGCATACCGCGTCAGCGCAATATCGTCAATTTCGCGCTTGGCGCCCGATCCAAGGTCCACCATTTTCCTGACACCAAGAAAATGGTCCTTGGGGTCATATCCAGCCGTCTGGCAAGAGGTTATGGCCTTGTCTACAACCTTGGCAAAATTTTCCCACTTGGCATAACCCAATAACATCTGCAGATCGCGGGCGCACCAAAATTCCGTGCCTGTCTGGGGGTTTTGCTGAACCATGTCCTCGAAACTGGCGTGTAATTGGACGACGATTTTTTTGTCCATTAGTTCCTCACGGCTTTACGCGGTCAGCATTATTTTGACCGGATAATCTTATACCATTTTCTTTGCGGAAATTCAACGGCATGTTTTTGAGGCGGGATTTGTTGAAATCCAAAATGCCGTGCATATCAATCTGTTATAAGTTCGGATGTGAGCCTGCTGCTAATGAAAGTGCGACCCTAATTTCTTCATTATTTTTATTGTTCGGTACGTTCGTCTGGTCCCGTAATCATCTTGCCCAAGTACGATTGAAAGACAGGGTTGAGATGATATCCCATTGTTTGAGTTTGCCTAAGAACTCGCCACCTTTCAGACTCCGAAAATCCGGAGTCTACGGCTGTCCAGCCTCGTGGGAATCCGAGATCCTCTTCCGCGTCTTCTATCGATTTCCCGATGCGGTGGAAGTTATCTTCGGTGTAGTACCACCTGTCATCTAACTGATATCGAAAGTTTTCAAATGCGTTGTATACTAAGCCAAGCAGGGTAGTGAAATATGTTCTGCAGATAGAGAGAACGTCTTCGTCTGGCACGTTTTGAACGTCGGGGATTGGTATGAAGTAGTATTGCATAATACGCTTACCGTCATTGTCCGTCGCTATTGATCCTGCCCGGACGACAGTGTCTCCGATGTGAATCGAAGCAACGCGGTAGGCATTGAAAAATTGTGCAAGCTTATCGTTTTTCAATATATCTTGTTTTGTTGCGTACCATTCCTTGAAATTATCAATATTTCCCATAACAGACTGCATGGAAAACGTGATACTGCGACATGCCGATGCGAAAGAATCCGTAAAGCATTGAACAGCAAAGAAGTTCGATCCAGATTTGGCAATTTGCTCCAGAAAGAAAAGCGCTTGCAATGCTTTGTATTCAATAATGCTTATAGATTGAGCCATAGTTACTAAATATGTGAAGCGGCCAGAAGTTCTTCTAATGTGCAGGAACGCGAACCAAGAGTTCCTTGAGTGAACTTCTGATGAGTGTCGACTTTACCTAGCTTTTTCTTGGTTACGGGTGCGATAAAAGCCAGATAAGGCTTACCCAGAAGAAGCAACATTACCTCCTGCTGGCGGTGTCCTCTTATTAGCCTAAAGGCTGTTTTGGGATCTTCGATTGTTTTTATCGTTTTAAGGAATTTCAATATATGTTTTTTTGGCACAACCTGGATCTCTTTGATTCTTGATACATAAGAAATCCCTTCGCCAATTGGAACCAGATTGCTGCCGCTGAGTCTATCCGCGGTCCGTCTTGTAAAGTAAGGGGCAAAATAGAGATTGTTTTGTGCGGAACGCAGAAATTTAGGGTCAGATGCATAAATGCCATATCGGAAATAAAGCCTAACAGACGACTCACTGCTTAGCTCGCGCAGATAAACTTCTGGCCTTTCATTTGTTGTCATTTGATTTTCCTCCAGGTGGTTTAACATATCTTCCGCAATTGCGGCTGCAACTCTTTCATTTTTAAACGATACCTTTTTTCGAATAATCTTGCGGCAAATTTTCGCAACTTGATCCCAAGTGCAAAAATAAGGTTTTTTATTAAGCTTTTGGGCCAGTTTTCTGAAGTCTTCACCCAGACTTTGAGCCGTTTTTGAACCGACATCAATAATTACCAATTTCGGGCGGCGTTTGTGTATTGCTTGGACCGTGCGGACGTATCGCAATAATTGTCGTGGGTTTTGACGAATTCCAACCTTACCTTCTAAAATAATCGGATGCCTACCGTCTTTTACTATAATATCATAACGATCTCCTCCCTCTGTCTCCTCAACGTGAACGGAGCTGGCGTTGCCTGTTTTTTCGAGGAATAATGGCAAGAATTCTTCCGGAAATCGTGATACTAAATATGCCAAAGTGGCTGTCAGGCGAGTCTCGCGGATAGACCCCAGACATGAAAGAAATGATTCTACAGGTTGACCAGCACGCATTAAAGGTATCTTCATTGTTTCAGTTTATTATTTTTCAGACGAATTCTTTCCAAGGGCTTATCCACCTATAATGCATTCATCACTTCGATTATATTTTGCGAAGTATGCCATATATTCAGCTCCTAATGCTCAACATATAATAGTTTTGGAATGAATATTATATCCCAATGTAAATACTCATATTCACCAACTTGCGCTCTCTTCCACAAGGTGGATTTCGTCGGCGGTGAGGCCGTAAAGATCATAGACCAGACGGTCAATTTGGCGGTCAAGGCCGGTGCATTTGGCCTCGTAATAATTTTTGTCCTTATCAGTCTTTGCGCTTGCCAATTCTTTCTTTGCCTCCAGCATGGCCTCAACCTTTACAACGATTTCGTCGTGCTTCTGCTTGTCGGCGGGGTCGGAGAAGTTTATACGGCGAATCGGTAACCGCGCTAACTGATTTGTACGCAGTTTAGTAAAAGCACCCTTAGTAAGTTCTAGTGCTACCTTCTTAACGAAATAGGTCGCGATAGATGAATTCAGCATAGCAAGCAAGTAATGTAGCGAAAGTATCTCGGTGGGTGACTTTGGATAAATGGCATAAAGAGAACTGAGGAAATAGCGATTCTCTAAATCAATGGTGGCGGTGATTCTGTTTCCAGTTTCCCGAATCGCAATCTTGGGTGTTTCGTAGAAAGATTTATTTGCCCAATTGCGTGCCAGCCATGCCCCGTACCTGATAAAAATATCCTTCTCCTTAGTGAAATATCGTTCAATAGACTTACCACGCAATGATGGTTTCCAATTCTGACCCGGGCTATGTTTGGAATTTTGTACATACTTATCATCGTTTCCGGTCTTGATGCATTGTCTGATGAAATAGATTTCACCTATCGGTTGTCCATTAGACGAGAGTTTGCTCAACAAGCCAGACGCTTGTGGATCAAAGAAAATATCAAAAACGAAGTTCGTATTTGCGCCAAGTTTATTTTGTTGGATTTCATAGTCGTAAGCTTGATGGAGAGCATCTTGCGATATAACCTGTTTTCGTACTTTGACCGTGGCGTCTAGTTTTCGTTCGCGCGACAGAATAATGATACATGTATGAATTGTAGGGGCATCGAAAACGTCAAACCCGAAATTTGTAATCTCTTCCATCGAGCAGTTGTTGAGTATGTAACGACGAAGGCTGCGAGCGTACAAGTTGCTTAGAAGTGGGCTTGGCACAATGTAACCAACCAATCCGCGATCTCCACTGAGTTTAGTTGCACGTTCAATGAATAACTGAAATGTATCAAAACGTCCTTCCATTGCTGTAAAATGTTGTTCAAAGTAAGACTTCTGGATTAGATCAGTTACCATTCCATACGGCGGATTGCCGACTATAGCATCAAAGCCGCCTCCTTTCATGATTTCAGGATAAGCGTCCTCAAAGTTCATTGGATTGAGTTTCTTTTCTTCGTCGCCGGCGAAAAGCTTGCCTTCAAGAATATCCGTGCCGATGAGCGAGTTGCCGCAAACAATATTATTGGTAAGCGTAGGCAATAATGCCTGGCGCTCAAAATCCAGCAGATACTGATGGGCGCTGGCCGTGGTTTCTTCGGCCAAAAGTTTAAGGTAGAGCGAGAGTTGGCAAACCTCAACCGCCTGGGCGTCTATGTCCACCCCGTAAATATTGTTGAGCAATATGTCGCGTTTCTTTCCGAGCGAGAGATAAAGTTTTCCGTCGCGCTCGATGCAATCGCCCTTTTTTGCCTTTTTCGGGTTGGCATTGTAATAGTTGCCGTGATACTGGAGCAGGAGATCATAAACACCAAGCAGGAACGAGCCGCTCCCGCAGGCAATGTCGGCAAAGCGCATTTTGGCAATCTGCTCCGGCGTCTTCCCGGTAATGAGTTTGCCCACCGTGTTTTCAACGATGTAGCGGACAATATACTCGGGCGTGTAATACACGCCGCCGGCCTTGCGGACCTCGGGTTTATCCTCAATGTGGACGCGCTTGTCGGTGGCCACAATCACTTTGCCGAGGAAGCGTTCATAAATTGAGCCGAGGATATGGATGGGGATGGAGTTGAAATCATAGGGTGAGTTGGCGCGGGAGATTTCTTTGACAATCTTCGAAAAGTCATCTTTGTCCACGCGAAAGTTGGGAGCGTCGAGAAGGTTGTGGCGTTTGAAAACAATGCCGTTATAGATGCCGTCCAGGCGGCGGCAGGCGGAATTGAAATCATGCCAGACGTCCCCGTTCTTGCCGAATTTGTCAATGATCTGCTGGGGTTCAATGAGCTTATCTTCAAGGAAGCGCATGAAGACCAGGCGGTCAAGGACGCGCTGGGCAAGTTCAGTGAGCGTTTCGCTGTCCAGTTTTGGATTGCCAGCCTTGAATGTCTTGGCAAGCGCGACGCGGAATTCGTCAAGTTCTTCCAGCAATGATTCATCCACGGGCTTATAGCCGCTTGGCAACAGCCCGCGCTGGCGGGCTTTGCCGCGCGGTTTTGGGAGTGATTCAGCGAATTTGGTCAGACTGCCGCCGGTAACGGCTTCGCGGGAGAAAAGCCAATAGATGCGGGCGAATTTGTCGCGATCGGCATAGTCGGAATAGGTGAACTTTTCAATAGAGCGGGACAGGGCCGAATCAATATCCGGCTTATGGCGGCAATCAATGACGTGGAACTGCTCAAAGTCGGTCAGGACACAGACCGGGCAATTGGCGTTGTAGCCGTAGCGGATGGTCTGGAAATAGAAGTCCGGGTTCTCAATATTTCTTGACGGTTTCTTGGCTTCAACCAGGAAATTGGCGTCGCGGTAATTTGGTTTTAGGAAGAATGCATAGTCAACAGTGCGGGTTTCCACGCCCCGTTCCACCTTTACTTCCTGGGCGTAGGGATCAATCTGTTCGTCGTGATTGACGTCCCAGCCGAGCGAGGCAAAAAACTTGTCAATGAAGTCCTTGCGGACTTCGGCCTCCTGGTAGGCCGCGGAAAGATAGCGGTTTTCGTTGGTCCGGAAAATCGTGGACAGCAATTTTACTTTGACGAATGCTTTGTCAAACAACGTGTCGTTCATGTTGGACAGTATATCAGCGGTGGACCTGAAAGCAAAACGAAATATAATAGGCTCGTTTTTTTGCGGCACGTTCCTTGATATTGGTCCGGATCGTTGTTATCTTAATGACCGTGAAACTCGAAGAATATATCCGGGAGCGGGCGTTCGGACTTGGCTTCGGCGCGGTCGGTTTTGCGGAGGTATCCCCAAGCCGGTCAACTGAAGCTTTCCGGGAATGGCTGGCAAATAAATACTGCGCCGGCATGCATTACCTTGAAAGGCATGCCGCCCTGCGTTCGGATCCGCGCAACCTTGCGCCGCAGGCCAGGAGCATGATCGTGGTCGGGGCGCGATATCCTTTTGAACAAACCGGCTGCGCGATATCTAATTTTGCCCGGGGCGCCGACTATCACCCGGTTTTAAAGGAAAAATTGGCGCAACTGGCCGGATCCATTGCCGGAAAATGCGGCGCTGAAAACATCGGCCCGATCTGCGTGGATTCAGATCCTCTTCCAGAACGGGAATGGGCGGTCCGGGCCGGGATCGGCTGGATCGGCAGGCAGGGTAGCGTGGTCAGCCCGGAAATGGGATGCTGTTTCTTCCTGGGAGAATTGCTGCTTAATATCAAGGTTGAACACAGTCCGGAAATTACTAACCAGTGCGGGGATTGCGATCTTTGCCTGAAAGCCTGCCCGACCGGCGTCATCATGCCGGAAAACCAGCTGGACGCGCGCCGGTGTGTTTCCTACCTGACGATTGAGCACCGGGGCGAAATCAATCCTGAAATATCTGCCGCTTTCGGAAATACGGTTTTCGGGTGCGACCGGTGCACCTCGGTCTGCCCGTGGAACCGGCGCGGGAATGCGCCGATCATGCCGGAATTCAATATCGCCACGGGGGCGGTGTTCTCGCTTGAGAAACTTAGCGCGCTCGATAATATCGGTTTTAAAAAACAATTCCAGAAAACGCCGGTTGAGCGCATGAGTTTTGAACGTTTTTCGAGAAATGTCGGAATAGCTATACGGAATACGAAAAAATGATTTTTTTTGACGCCCATTGCCACTTGCATGACGAGCAGTACAAGGACTGCCTCCCGCTTGTAATTGCCCGGGCGCGCGCGGCCGGAGTGGAGCGCATGGTTTGCTGCGGCTGTGACGAGAGCAACTGGGAAACCGTGCGGAAACTGGCGGGAGAGCATGAAGGAGTGTTGCCTTCTTTCGGCCTGTATCCGCTGGATGTCCCGAAAAGGTCGCCAGGTTGGCTTGAGAAGTTGAAATCATTTTTGATTTCTATCCCGTCCGGGGTGGGGGAAATCGGGCTGGATAATTCCATGGAAGGCGTCAATGACCGTGAGCAGGAGGAAGTGTTCGTGGCCCAGTTGCGCCTGGCGCACGAAATGGGGCGCCCGGTGACGATTCATTGCCGGAAGGCCTTTGGGCGGTTATTGGAAATCTTGAAACTGGAAGGCGGCGTCAGGCATGGCGGCATAATGCATACCTGGTCGGGTTCTCCTGAATTGGTCCGCCCGTTCGAGGACCTGGGTTTGAGCATTTCATTCAGCGGCGCCATAACCCGGGAAGGAAACAAGCGCGGTCATAAATCAATAAAAGTCGTTACACGCGAACGCCTGCTGATTGAGACCGACAGCCCCGGGTTAATGCCGGTCGGGGCCGCCGGGGAGTATAATGAGCCGGCCAACCTGCCGATTATCGCCCGCGCGGCGGCTGTACTGCTTGGCGAGACGGTTGAAAAGGTGGCGGAATTGACGTTTAATAACACGAAAAGTTTGTTTAATTTTAGAAAATAAAAATCTGCGACCTCCTGCCCGACGTTTGGGCAAGAGGATTGGGCGGGTAGGCTATCTCTGGCATGACATTGCAGTTCTTGCCGCCAAAAGTGACGGCTCGAACCGCCGCTACAATGGCGTTTGCTGTAGGGGCCGTTCTAGAGAACGGCACAATGAATCTGTTCTTCGGGCGTTATTGTAAAAAAAATCATGACAAGCCGTTTCATCAGGACTGAACAATTGATCGGCAAGGAAGCGCTCGCGAAGCTCAAGGGCGCCCGGGTGGCCGTCTTCGGGCTGGGCGCGGTCGGGTCTTATGCCGTTGAAGCGCTGGCGCGCGCCGGTATCGGCTTCCTGCGCCTGGTGGACTGCGACGTCGTCCGGCCGAGCAATATTAACCGGCAGATCTTCGCCCTCGAATCGACTTTAAACAGACCGAAGGCCGAAGTGGCCGCCGAAAGGGTTTTGGATATCAACCCGGCGTGCAAGGTTGAAGCCATGCATGAGTTCGCCGGTAAAAGCACGATTTCCAAGCTGTTGGAAAAACCGCTGGATGCCGTGATTGATGCGATTGACAGCGTCTCACCCAAGGTTGAATTAATTGCGGCCGCAGTTCACTCCGGCATACAGGTTGTTTCCAGCATGGGGGCCGCCACGCGCATGGATCCGGCCGCAGTCCGGCTGGGGGACATATCCGAAACCGATGTCTGCCCGCTGGCGAGGTATGTACGTAAGCGACTGCGCCGCAGAGGTATAACCACCGGATTCCGTTGCGTATTTTCAATTGAAGATCCTTTCAATGAAGCTCCCTGCGGCAAGCCGCAGGGCATCAGTGGCGCAAGCCAAGCGGAATTCCGCCGAAGCTTGGGTCAACCCGCCTTCGCTCAACTGAGCTACGGCGAGGTTCGCCCCGCCATTCATTCCCGTGGCATCCACCTGCGCACGGATTCGGCGCGATTGGAGCCACGGTCTATTCTGGCGAAGGCGAATAAAACAGAGGCGGTTGAAGAGGATGACCAGTCATTCCGGCAGGGACGGCTGCGCCGGCCGATCGGCAGCTTCTCCTATATGACCGGAATCTTCGGCCTGCTGGCGGCTTATGAGGTGATTAAAATTATCATTCCTGTCCAGAGGAAGGCCCATGGACGAAAGGAGAGCAAATAAATGAGCAGATTGGACTGGTTCAATGAAGCGCGCTACGGCATGTTTATCCATTGGGGAGCTTATTCCGTCGGTGGACGCGGAGAATGGATCGCCAACCGCGAGCGCATCCCGCGCGACGAATATATCCGGCTTTATGTGAATAAATGGAAGGCCGAAAAATACGATCCGCGGGCATGGGCGCAGCTTGCTTTGGACGCCGGCATGAAATACGTGGTCCTGACCACCCGCCACCACGACGGGTTCGCGCTGTGGGATTCCAAGGTGTCTGATTTTACCGCCGCTAAAATGGGACCGAAGCGCGACCTGCTCCTTCCGTTTGTCGAGGCTTTTCGCGCCGCCGGATTGCGGATCGGTTTTTATTATTCTCCGTCCGCCTGGTACCATCCGGACTATCCCGGCGCTTATTACCGCGACTGGCCGGGTAAAAACGACTGGCGCGACGATGAGGCGCGCCGCCGGTTCATAGAGTATTACCGGGCGCAGGTCAGGGAGCTTTTGACCGGCTACGGCATGGTTGATATCCTCTGGTGGGACGGGGTCGCCCCGGATGACCTGCGCTTGCCGGAGATTAACGATGAGGCGCGCCGGCTGCAGCCCGACATCCTTGTCAACAGCAGGCTTGGCGAACCATGCGACTACTATAATTGCGAGCAGGCGATCCGCCCGGCCGACGATGGAAAATCATGGGAAGCGTGCATGACGCTCAACGGCAGCTGGGGATATCATGCCGGCGATGATGGCTGGAAATCGCCCGCGCAGGTCATTGAAATGCTGGTGATGACGGCCCAGGGAGCAGGCAATCTTCTGCTCAACATTGGGCCGCGCGCCGACGGCACTGTCCCCGGGCGTTCGGCTGAGATTTTGCGCGAAGTAGGATCATGGCTGCGGCGTAACGGTGAATTCCTGCCGAATTCCGGGCGCTGCCCGTTCAGCTGGACATGTTCTTCATTCCTGACCGTGAAGGGCAACCGGGTCTATGTTCATTTTGTCCAGGACCCGCGCGGCGAGTTCTGCCTGGCTGAAATCCATAATAAGGTCTTACGGGCATGGATCCTGGGAAATGGCCGCCCGGTTGATTTTAAGCAGGAAAAAGACCGCCTGTTCCTGCTCAACCTGCCTGACCCGCTCCCGGAGAAGCCGCTGACGACGATCGCCATCGAGGTTGAAGGAAATCCGGAACCGGTCGTCAAGCAGACGACGGCGTTTTTTGTGCCGGGGTAGGCGGGTTGGTTGTTTATATGCAATCGTCATCCCGTTTTATGTGATGAATTAAGCAAAAGAGTTATAAATTGCATTTTCATGCGGAAAGCCGATAATAATCGCTTTTAACTGAATAAGATGAAAGGTCAAAGCTATGGCTCAAAGCGATATGCGGTTTGCGTCCAAGGGAGGCAAGATATCATTCAGTACGAACACGGGATTTTCGCTTGAGAATGGATTGTGCGCCGTTCATACAACGCGCGGTGAATTGCGCCCTTTGCCGCAACGAGCGGTTAACAGGGGCGTGCGGCTTGAACTTAATGTGCGCCGCCTGTCAGGCTCATCCATTGAGTTCTGGCAATCGCTGCGCAACCTGCGGCCTGAAATGCTGAATATATCCGCGATAAGGATGTTTGACGGCGTGCTGCGCCTGGCCGGGGCCGGATGGCGCGTGGCGCACGGCGAGCTGTTCCAGAAAGAGAGTTACTTTGACAATTATAGTTTTTTCACCGGGGGTCTGCTCGCGCCGATCCCGGGAACGGAGGGGGAATTCGGGATGTCTGAAAATTTCCCGTTCCCGGGGATCATTTTCACGCACCCGGAGCGCGGCACGGTGCTTATGGGGGTTCTCAGCCAGGAGCGCTGCAAGCCATCATGGAAAATCAGCGGGCGCGGCGCCAGCATCCGCTTGACCGCCGAGGAACGTTTTACCGGGGTGCCGTATATCCGCGCCGGGGAAGGGCGCGAACTGACGACCGAGCGCTGGGTCATGCTTTTCACTCCCGGCGGGCTCGAGGACGCCGTTGATGAATATTACGCCCTGCTGCGCAGGCGCATCCGTTTTTACGGCGCCGATTCAATTCTGCGCAGCGCCGTGATGTGGGGATCATGGAACTATAATTACCGCCCGCGCGGTCACATGGATGTCACCCATGACGTGGTGGCCGCCAATTCCAAGGCGCTCACAAGGCTTGTCCCGGACAAGCCGCGGTTCGTGATGATAGACGACGGCTACCAGCGCGGCAGCGTCAGCGGTTCCACCCGCGGCTGGTTCGCTTCCTGCCTGGAAATATTCCACCCCGACGGCCAGACTCCGCACGACCCAAAGCTCTTTCCCCGCGGCATGAAAGCTACCGCTGATGCAATCCGCAAGGGCGGCTCCGAGCCGGCCATCTGGACGACACCGCGCGTCCTGCGCAGTTCGTCGCTTGTGTCGGACCGTCCGGAGCTTTTCCTCAAGGCTTTCGACAAAATTGGAAAAAGGACCGCCTATCTTGATTACTCAATTCCCGAGGCCCGTGAGTATGCCCGTAACGCCTGGAACACGATCTGCAACGAATGGGGATACAAGGGCATCAAGCTTGATTTCTGGAGCCTGCCCTATGAAATTCCCGAGGTTATTTTCAGGAACCGGGACCGGACCGCGATAGAATTGCGCAACTTGTTCCTGCAGGATTTACGGGACATTGTCCAGCCGGGCGGATATATCCTTACCGGCTGCGTCGTGAATGCCGGCAACCCGTTTGTTGGCAAATACGTGGATGCCGTCCGTTCCGGCGCGGATATTGGCGATGGTTCGTGGAAATTAATGCTGCAGTCGGCCATGTGCCTGACCACCACCATTCCGTTCTGCCGCCACGATTGCCTGCTAGCCGACGCCGACTCCATCGGCTGGAACCCGCTCGTAACACCGGATGAAAATCACCTCTGGGCGACCATGGCTTTCATGTCCGGAGGCGTGTGCGAGATCGGCGGCGACCTGACAAAAGTTTCTCCGGATGCCGGTAAACTTCTGCGTCTGGTAACGCGCAATTTCAAGCCGGCCAGGCGCACGCTCAACGGCGTTACAGGCGCCGGCATCAATAATCTGCCGGCCAGCCACATATTGCTGGAGCGCGACGACGGCGTTTACGAAGCGTATCTGAACTGGTTGTGGTTCGGCAGGGAAATTACATTGCCACGGCCTGCGCGCGACCTGTGGACCGGTAAAAGAATCAGCGGCAAATACCGTATTCCGCCGCATGGCGTTATCTTGTTTAAACGATAATTTATGAGCCGGTTTCCTGCGGCTGCAAGGCTTTCTGCGCCGGGTAATTTGACTGTCGAGAAGGGATGCGTGAGGTGAAAAATTATTTGTACGCCATTGTGTGCCTGTTGGCCGCCATTACGGTCCAAGGCGCGGATGATCTGGTTCTGGCCGAAAAGGGCAAAACCGGCTACCAGATCGTGCTGCCGGTTACAAGCTCTGTCCCTGAGATCGGCCGCCGGCTGAACCAGGCCGCCCGGTTGATCCAGACCGCCTTCAAGACCAACGGCTTTGACATCCAGGTTGTGCCGGAAGACAAAGTTGACCTAACCAAGCCCGGCATTTATCTTGGCGACACCGCGTTTGCCCGTGAAACCGGCGCGGATATTTCCAGGCTGGCCGGATGGACCTACATTCACAAGGTGGCCGGCGGCAACCTGATCATTGCCGGATGCGACCAGCCTGACAATGTAAAACCGGAAACAAACAAGCCGCATTCGCCTGGTTACTGGCTGGGCACGCTCAAGGGCACGGCCGATTTCCTGCGGCAGTACGCGGGCGCGCGTTTCGTATACCCCGGTGAAACCGGCGTTGAATATCTGAAAACGCCGCGTATTACAGTGCCGGGGGATATGAATATCAGCAAAACGCCGGTAATGCTTTACAACACCTGCGGCGTTTCCCGTGACCTTATCTATGATGTCGCCAACAATATGTTTCCCATGGTCGGACTTCACTTCTATGCCCATAGCTGGCCGGCCGCCGTGCCGGCTGAAAAATACCGCGAAACCCACCCGGAATATTTCGCGTTCGTAAACAGCAACCGCTGCTGCACTGTTAAAAGTTCAGATGGCAGATGGATGGAACAGTATTGCATCTCCAACCCGGAAGTGCAGGAATTGATATACCAGAACTTGATTTACTGGCTGGACCGGGGATACGCGATGGCCGACCTCGGCCAGTCGGATGGATTCCAAGCCTGCCAGTGCGCGGACTGCAAGAAACTCTTCAAGACCGGCGATGACTGGGGCGAAAAGATATGGATATTTCACCGCAAGCTGGCCGAGCGGGCGGCAAAAGAGCGGCCGGATAAAAGGGTCATGATCCTTGCCTACGGCCTGACGCGGCAGCCGCCGAAAAGCTTTAAAGCATTCCCGAAGAACACCGTCATCCAGCTGGTGGGCGCCACGCCGGAACTGCTGGCCGAGTGGAACAAGCTCGAAGTGCCGGGCGGTTTCACGACCTTTACCTCGAGTTACGGTCCGTACGGCTTTGCCGCCTTCACCCCGAAAATCACCCCGCGCAAGATGGAATCAACCGCGCGGCTGTTCTTTGCCAGCCACCTGCAGGGGTTTTACAAGGACGGCGGCAACCAGCTTTACGGGCTTGAGGGGCCGGCCTATTACGTCTTCGGGCGGATGCTGGATGACCCGGCAACCAACCGGTGCAATGACATCCTCGGAGAATTTTATTCCGGCGCTTTCTGCGAAACCGCCCCCTGGATGGGCATATTTTTCGGCACGCTCTATCACCGGCTTGAATTTTTCGCGGCGGGCACATCTTATGTTGATGCTGACGGGAAAAGCCGCCAGACTCTTGTCGATCCCGTCCATTACCTCGGGTGCATTTATACGCCGGATTTTATCGCGTCGCTGGACAACGTTCTTTCGCAGGCTGAAAAAAAGGCCTATTCAGAAAAGGTCAAGCGGCGGCTGGCGCTGGTCCGCCTCGAATTTGATTACGTTAAAAGTATCGCGACGGTTGTCCATCTTTCCAACGCATACCAGGTGCAGCCCGATCCGGCTTCCCGGGCGAGATTGCTCGACGCCCTGGACGCGTTTCGCGCCCGGGTGGATTCTTATTACGAAAAAGGGAAAAAGGAAGTTATCCCCGGCTGGCCGGAAATGCCTTCCTTGGGAGGCTTGCCGCATGGCTGGGTCAATCTCAAAGCGATGACGTACAGCCGGTACAATGAGACGGTCTTTGGCTGGGATACAAAAGCGCTCCGCGACGCGCCCCTGCCTGCGCCGGGAAAATAAGGTTAAATTTCTCATGAATTTCAGGCATAATTGCGGTTCTGGCTTGCCCGCAATGCTACGCATAGCGTTGCAGGCGGGCGAACCGCCGCTACACCAGTATAATTTGTAGAGGCCGTTCGAGAGAACGGCAAAGTAGCCGAATAAAAGAACATGGGAACACACAGAGAACAGGAGAGTATGAAATGAGCCGAAATTCAACCGTAAAAATCATTGATATTGCTTCGCGGCGCGAGCCGTTCGTGGATGATTATCTCATCGGGCGGATGCGCGGGGTGGCATTACAGCTTAATCGTCCGGTGCCGCAAAATGTCGTCCTGAACTTCGACCGGTCGTGGGAGGGAAACTGCTGCTGTTATACCACGGTGTTCAAGGACGGTGGCCTTTACCGGATGTACTACCGCGGGGCCTCGTATTATCCCGGCAGTAAAAAATCCACGCGCCAGGTTGTCTGCTATGCCGAAAGCCGTGACGGGATCAACTGGCAGCGCCCGAACCTCGGGCTTTACGCGCACGCCGGCTCAAAGCGGAACAATATTGTCTTGACCGGTCTGGGCAGCCATAACTTTTCACCTTTCAAGGATTTGAACCCGGACTGCAAACCGGAAGAACGCTACAAGGCCCTTGCGGGAGGCGCTGCGTTCGGGACAAAGGAAAACGCGCTCTTTGCCTTCAAGTCAAAGGACGGCTTCCGCTGGAGGCTGATGCGCGCCAGGCCGGTCATAACCGACGGCGCGTTCGACAGCCAAAACCTCGCGTTTTGGGACGCGGCCCGCGGGTATTACATTGATTTTCACCGTGATTTCCGTCCAGTGCATGGAACTTACGCGCATTATATAACATTCAGGGGCCGGCACGGCGGCAAAAAATTCATGGCGGTGAGGGACATTAAAACCTGCACATCCCGCGATTTTCTCCATTGGACCAGGCCGCAATGGGTTGATTTCGGCAAGGCGCCTTTCGAACAGCTCTACACGAATGCCATCACGCCCATGCCCGGATGCGAGCACGTGCTGGTGGGTTTTCCAAAGCGGTTTGTTTCTTTCCGCAAACGGATTCCGGAAGACCACGGCGGCGTTTCGGACGCTGTTTTCATGTCGAGCCGCGACGGCGTGCAATGGCGCCGCTGGACCGAGGCGTTTATCCGGCCGGGACTTCTGCGCGACGCGTGGTATAACCGCAACAATATGACGTCCTGGGGCTTGGCGCTGACCGGGCCCGGACGCGGGGACGAGCCGGAGCTGTCGTTGTATGTTTCCGAGGGCTATTACACTCCGCGCTGCCGCCTGAGGCGCTATGCGCTCAGGCAGGATGGCTTTGTGTCGGTCCATGCCGGCGCGCGCGCTGGTGAATTCACCAGCCGCCCCGTCAGGTTTAAAGGAAATAAATTGTTCATCAATTTTTCCACCTCCGCGGCCGGCCGGGTCCAGGTCGAGATCCTTGGTTTGAATGGTAAACCCATGCCCGGTTATTCGCTGCGCGATTGTCCGGAATTGTATGGCGACGCGCTTAACGAGCCCGTTGCCTGGAAAGGCGGGTCTGATCTGGCTTGCCTTGCGGGCCGGCCGGTCAAATTGCGCTTCGTCATGCGTGACGCGGACTTGTACGCCATCCAGTTTAAATGATCATTCAACAACATGGAGAACGCCTATGTCGGACATAATCAATATCGGAAGCCGGCGTGAATTGTTCTGGGATGAATACCTGATAGACACCGCCGCAACCACGGCAAAACTCAGGTTGCACCATCCTGAAGCCAGGGAAGTGGTTATTAACCACGATGAGCCGTGGGAGGGCGACGGCTGTGATTTCCATTGCATCCTCAGGGATGACAATCTTTACCGCATGTATTACCTGGGGTGGGAAATGCTGACCCAGCATAAGGAATCAGAAGATTCGCGCCAGATCGTCGTTTGTTACGCCGAGAGCACGGACGGGATAAAATGGGTTAAACCGAAGCTCGGGATATGCGATTTCAGGGGTTCGAGGGCGAACAATATCATCCTTGATCATAACACCAACATCTTTGACAATTTTTCAGCGTTCAAGGACACGAATCCGGAATGCCCGAAAGACGAGCTTTACAAGGGCGTTGGGCTGGACGTGAAGGACAAGTATCTTTGGTGCTTTACCAGCGCGGACGGCATCCATTTCAAAAAAGCCTGGCGCATGACCAACCAAGGCAAGTTTGATACGCTTAATATCGCCCTCTGGAACAATCATGACAATCAATATATATGCTATGTGCGTGATTTCCATGATGTGCCGGGCGACAACCTGAATGCCGGCATCAGGGATATTCGATGGATGGTCTCAAAGGACTTTAAAAAGTGGACTGAACCTGAACTGCTTGATTTCGGCAGGGCCGATGATTACCCGCTTTATACCAACGTGGTCCAGCCCTATTACCGCGCCGATCATATCTTCGTCGGTTTCCCGTCGCGCTATGTGGAAAAGAAAGAGTGGACCGCCAACTTTGAACAGCTGGCCGGCGCGGAAAGGCGGCAGGAGCGCATGAAATCGGCAAAACGTTATGGCCTGGCCGTCACCGACTGCGTTTTCATGTCTTCGCGCGACGGAAAAAAATGGAAGCGCTGGGACGAGGCTTTCCTGCGGCCCGGTCCCGAGCGCGAATATAACTGGGTTTATGGCGACTGTTACCCGGCGCTCGGGATGGTTGAGACACCGAGCCACCTGCCTTACGCTCCCAACGAGCTTTCGATGTATTCTTTTGACAATCATTGGGCTAAAATCCCGACAAAGCTTCGCCGTTATGCCATTAGGATAGACGGCTTCGTTTCCTGCAGCGCGCCGTATAAGCCCTGCAAGATTGTCACCCGGCCGTTCATATTTGAGGGAAAAGAGCTTTCAATTAACTTTTCAACCTCGGCGGTTGGTTACCTGAATTTCAAGCTCATCGGCGGGGGGCAGGCGCTTAACTCCGTTGAAATCTTCGGCGACAGTCTTGACAGGAAAGTCGTTTTTGAAAACGGCACTGTCGCCTCTCTGGCCGGCAAGCCGGTTGTAATGGAAATTATCATGCGGGACGCAGATCTCTACTCTTTCAGGTTTAATCCGTAGTGTTTATGTCGGGGGCAATTATCAACTTCAGGTCCATTCATGTTCGTGTTTTGCTGTACTGGCTTGTGCTTACGGTCGCGGCCGTCGCCGACCGTTACGTGTCGCTGCAAGGCACCAACGATGCCGCCGGCCAATATACAACCTGGTCGGGCGCGGCTACCAATATCAAGTGGGCGGTTGATTTCGCGGCAAACGGCGAGACGGTCTGGGTCTCAAACGGAACATACTATTTAACCAATCATATTGTCCTGGCCAACAGCATTGTCCTTAAGAGCTTCAGCGGCATTTACACGAATACGATCATCAACGGAAACTGGCCCGGGACCACCAACCGCTGCTTTTATCTCAACAATACCGGTGCGGTGGTGGAAGGCTTTACCATCACCAACGGATGCGCGCCCACCAATAATGAACACGGCGGAGGGGTCTATATTAACGCCGGCACTTTACGGAACTGCCTCGTCACCGGCAACCAGGTGACGAATTCTGGAAATGGCGGCGGAGTTTACGCGACCGGCGCCAGCAGCCTGATCACAAACTGCGACCTGATCGCCAATTGCGTCTATGCCGCGGGCGGGGGGGCTTTCATCAAGACAAAGGCGCAAATGTCGGATTGCCGCGTGATGTACAATTACCAGTCAAGGGATTTCGCGTCTTCCGGGGGCTTTGTTGGAGGCGGTGTTTGTGTTTCAGAGGTCGGGACGCTCCTGTGCAACAGCATGATTATCAGCAACCGCGCCCCGAACGGCAATTACACTTCCGGCGGCGGGGTACAGTTATATTACGGAAGCAAGGTCCGCAACTGCCTGATCATGGGTAACTACGCCTGGGCCGGGGGAGGGGCGGCCTTGGGCTTGTCTTCCACGAACGTGATCGAAAACTGCACGATCGTGAGCAACAGGGCGACTTATGGCGGGAGCATCCATATTAATTTTACCGCCACCCAGCTTGGGCATATTCTGAACACGATCTGTTATTCCAACTATTCCGGCATTGCCAACAGTGAATTTTATCTCGTTGGCGGGCCGATCGTGTTTTCAAATTGCTGGATGCCGACAACATCCGGGATCACTGGTGCCGGGAATGTAACCAACAAACCCATCCTGTTCGTTGATTTCACGGGACAAAATTACCGGTTGACCGTAAATTCGCCGTGCGTGAACAGAGGCCTAAATCAGGATTGGATGAATAACGCGCTTGACCTTGAGGGGAGAAAGCGTCTCCGTTACGGCACGGTGGACATCGGGGCATATGAGTTCATTAATGACGGGACGATTTACAGGTTTCGATGATCGTTGGCGTCTCAATGATATATAACAAACTAATGAAAGAGGTGGTTTCATGATTAATCCTGGTGGTGTGTTGTCACTATTTAAAAGAGTATTTTTGTCGCTTGTCATTTTCGAGTTCATTCTTGCAAATACTCTTTGCGGTGAAGTATGCCTGGTCAGGGACGGCAAACCGGTCGCGGATATTGTCGTTGACACAAACGCGCTCTCCAGCGTGAATCTGGCGGCGAAGGACCTGCAGGAACATTTGGAAAAAATGTCCGGGGCGAAGCTCGAAATTGTGAGCGCGCCGTCAGAGCAGTTTAAGAACCATGTTTATGTGGGGCCGGGTGAATTCACGGCAAAGCTCGGATTTAAGCCGGGCGAATTCAAGAACAGCGGATTTGAGATTGTCGCGAAGGATAACTACGTGATCATAGCCGGAGCCGATATCCAAAGGGAAAGCACCAGGTTCAGCAGCCGCGGCGAAGGGTTAAAAAAATGGCAGGAATTCTGCGGCGATCAATTGGGGTTCGGGCGCGGCGGCGAAGGCAAGGGCGATTATAATTCACCGCTGAAAATATTCACTAATGACGATCCCGGCACCTGGTACGCGGCGGCGGAACTGCTGGAACAGCTCGGGGTGCGTTTTTACGCTCCCTATGCCGACGGCACGGTCATCCCGGAAAAGAAAACGATTGCCGTCGCCGGGCAGCACCTTAAGAAAGAGGCGGCGTTCGCGCGCCGTGAATTCTGTTATTACGGAACGATGCGCGATGACGGAGATGGAATTGCCTGGTTCAAGCGCCTCAAAATGGGGAACAACAATATTATTGTTTTTAATCATACAACCGACGATATATTTGCCTCCAAGGAGCAGAAGGAACTTCACCCGGAGTATCTTGCCTGCGATGCTTCCGGCAAGCCCATTCGCGGCTACCCGGATGGACACGGCATGCCGCGCTATAGCGACCCCGGGTTCCGCAAAGCCGCCGCGCTCTACATGAACAAAATGTTTGACGCGATCCCCGACCTCAGGGCGATTACAATAGGTCCGCCTGATGGCGGCGTCAAAATGGACGCGCGTGACGTTGACAAGTACGGCAAGCCGACTGATTCCCTTACCCAGAAAGCGTCCCAGTATGTATGGGCTTTCCATATGTACCTCTCAAAAGAATTGAAAAAAGCGCATCCGGATAAGTTCCTCCTGTATATGTCCGGGGGCGGGGCCAACGAAATCCCGGAAAATATCATCGAATTTCCGGACAACATTATCGTGCCTCTTGACGCTGCTTCAAGCGCCAACATGGTCATCAACAGCACGTCCCGCGCCACGCTTGATGAACGGAAGAAATGGTTTTCCAGGATGAAAACTGTGAAAAAATCCCCCGTGTGGGATTATTTTCTTTATTACCGCACGCCGGAATTTCCGCGCTACCCGGTTTTTTTCACCGAATCATTGCAGCGCGAAATGCAGGAAATGCTGCCGTACTGCGACGGTAAATTCATTGAAATCCAGCCGGGGCCGTACCGGGTGGAGGGTGAAAAGAATCCCCGCAGCCGCCTGGGCGTGCACGGTCTGGTGCACCTGATGGTCTATTGGCAGAGCAAGCTCTTCTGGGATCCTGGCATGGACCGCAAGAAGATGCTGGATGAATATTATGAACTCTTTTTCGGGCTGGCGAAGGCGGAGATGAAGGAGTTCCATGAGTTCGCCGAGGAAGTCTGGACGCGCCAGGAATCCCGGAGCGTGACGCCGACCACCGGGTTTCTCAAGGAAAAGGACGTGGAACGCTACTTTGACCTCCTTAAACGCGCCCGTGAAAAGGCAGGGAAGGACACGGTTTATGAGAGGCGCATCGCGCAGATGGAAAACGAAATGGCATCGCTCAGGACGTTTTTCTCCGGCTTGAAACGCACCGGCCCAAAGGTTGAGGCGCACATTGTCACGGAACCGGTTAAAATCGACGGCAATCTCGACAAATACCCGGCGGAGTGGCGCGTGCAGTTACCCGATAACCAGACAGGTGAAATGCCGGCGACCAACAAGACCGAGGCGATAATTGCCATGGCGTCGGACTGCTCGGCCCTGATTGTGGGCGTGATTTGCCATGAGGACAAGATGGACAAGCTCAAGGCCGACTGCAAGCTTAACGATAATTTCGGCATTTTCGACGATGACGTCGTGGAAGTCTATGTCAATTCTCCGGAGCGTTCTTATTTCAAGATCGTGGTCAATCCCAACGGCGTGATTTATGATGAAACCACGGACGTGACGATCGTGGACCGTGACACTCTCCCGATCCTGTGGAATCCGGGCACCAAGGCGGTGGTTAAAAAAGAAAAGGACCGCTGGACGGTGGAGATTATGATCCCGACGCAAGATTTCGGCAAGGGCAAGCCGACGGAGGCAAATCCCTGGGGCATACAGGTCGGGCGCACGCGTTTCACGGGGGATGCAGGGGGGGGTGCGTGGTCGATAGCACCGACGGCCGGTCCTTACAGGACCTTGAATAAATGGGGTGACCTTTACGTGAAATAGCGGTGTCGCTTTCCACAATATTTAAAAAAATAGAAATGAGTGCCAATTCATACAGGAAATTCAAGGGTAGGATCGCGCCGGTCATGGACCTTGACTATGACCTGAGCTGTTCATTCCACACCCCCATGACCTTGCGCAGGAAATACCAGGCGCTTGCCGCGCTCGGGTTCAAGAGCATCAACATTGTCGTGCCGCCCCCGGACAACGTGGATTATACCCATGCCGGCCGCGTGAGTTTCCTGCCCTTGAAAAACAACAATCACCTCGCTGATTCGCGTTCGCTTTTCGGGGACCCCTTCAGGCAGGCCGCAGCCTATGCAAAACAGGCCGGGTTGAAGGTCTACGGCATTTTCAAGCCCTATGAAGGCGGCGGGGTCTATACTGTCCCGAATGGTCATCACCTCCTGCCGGCGCGGTCGCAGGTCAGCTGCCTAGGTGGCGAAACCCAAGTGGCGTCTTTCATAGCAAAACACCCCCGCTGGCGCCTGAAGCGGCGCGATTCCGGAAAGGACGATTTTTCTCTCCCGGCCACAAGCATCGAACTGGCGTTCCTGCTAGATAAACTGCCGCTTGCGAAATCAGACGGCAGGACATATCCAGCCTTATCCGATCAATCAGTATTACGCGCGCCGCAATGGGGGGTTGAAATATTTGTCAGCGACGACAACGGCCGCTACAGGCCGCTGGCATTAAAGCCCGTTATCACACGTGAAATAAAAAGAATCAGGATTGCGGACGCCAACGGCTCCACATTGCTGCCGTCCGCGAGATGCCTCATGGTTACCTTGTCGGGTTTCAGCATTATTAATAAATACATGGCCGTGCGTTTTCAAGGAAACGGTCCCCGCCTCCTGTTGGTCCCGCAAACGATGATTACCGTAAAATCGGGGGAGCGCGTCTTGAAAACGACCGCTTCGCCGACGTTGCGCTACAATCCAAGCCTTACACGCGAATTCAAAAGAAATCTCCCGAAATCGGCGGATTTCAAGACCTGCGGTTTTGAATACGCCTGGTCCTGGCCGGGTGGCTACGGATGGTGGGAGTGGAACCTGATCGGGATCGCGAGGGGATATGAGCCATATATTCGCGGCGCTTTGTGCGAAGCCGTGCCGGCGGTGCGCAGCTACTGGCTGGATTACCTGAAATACATTATTGATTGCGGATGTGACGGCGTGGATATCCGTCTGCCCAGCCATTGTTCGGGGATACGGGACTTTTTCAATTACGGATTCAACAGGGAGATACTCGACGCGTTTAAGCGCCGTTTCGGGCGCCTGCCCGGACATGGCCGGAAAGATTTCATGGAAATCATGCGCATTCGCGGCAGTTTCTTCCTGGAATTTCTCAAGTACGCCCGAAAAATGCTCCATGAGCGCGGGCGCACTTTCCAGGTCCACCTGCGCGAGTGCTTGTGCAAGCCGTCGCTTGGGCTCAGATATCATGAAAACGGCGCCTGGTTCATGCCGAAGATTTTACCTGATTGGAAAAAAATTGTGAAAATGTCAGACCGGGTGATTTTAAGCGACAATTTATCGGAGCGTCATTTCGCTGGCGCACGGAAGAACGTGGCCTTGTCCATCAAACGCTACGCGGCAAAGTATGGCAAAAAAGTATGGGTTTATTGTTATCTCCAGCAGGGCCATAGCTTTAACAAAAGAGTATTGAATGATTTCGCGGCCGACCAGCATGTTGGGGGAATCTACCTCTATGAAGTGGTCTATAACAAGCGGGAGGATGACGGCATCCTGGAAGTTGTCAACCCGTCCCGGGTCAGGGTGGTTCAAAAACACATGGCTCTATTTAAAGAACTTTTAAAGCCATGAATCCATGCGAGGTGATAAAAATGAACAATAAAACAGCCGGGCTTTTCTTGTGCTGCCTTGCATTGGTTGCCTGGGCAGGGCAGGGCGGGGCAGTTGAATATTTTGTCAACAAGCAGGGCGGCGACGACCGGGATGGCCTGAGCCGGACAAATGCCTTTTTGACCGTGCAGAAAGGGGTAAACGCCTTGCAGCCAGGAGACATCCTGACCATCGGCCCGGGTGAATACCGCGAATGCGTCCGGCGCGACAAGCTCGGTAACGCGGAAAAAGACACGCTGATCCGCGCCGATATTTCCGGCACGGCCATTTTGCGCGGAGACGTGCCCGCGCCCGCGTTCAGGAAAACGGATGGATTCAATTTCGTCTACGAGGCTGATTTTGAACGCGATGTCCAGGCGGTGAACGAAGTGGACACGCCGGCCGTGCTGGAGGTCATGCCGACCGTGCCGGAGCTTGAATTCAATCCCGGGTCATGCAGCTACGACAAGGGAAACAAGAAGCTTTATATCTCCACTTCCGATCTCCAGGCTCCCGACCGGCATTATTACACGGTTTCGGTCACCAATATGCACGGCGTTTGCCTGGTTGACCCGGTGCGGGTCATTATTGACGGCCTGGCGGCCGGCGGCTTCAACAGCGCCATGCCTCTGCCGCGGAAAGCGCACGGATTTCAAACGGCCTGGGGTATCCTTACGTTCAACCCCAAACTGTGCGTCATCCGTAATTCCGTTTGTTTTCTCAACGGCGGCGGAATTGGCCTGCATACCCGCGATGGCGGGAGCAACCTGATTGAAAAATGCGCGGCCTACGCCAACGGTTCGCGGCATGACAGTTCCGGTGGTAATATCCTCTGTTACGAGCCGAACCACGACGAGATCCGTGGCTGCATTTCATTCCTGAGCAAGACCCAGGGCATCCGGTTTTATGCCGGCGGAAAAGGTCCGGGGGTCATGAGCCATAACCTGGCCTGGGGCAATGGCTACGGCGATATATGGATCAAGGGCACGGGGTTTGAAGAGTCCGGGCTCTCGCGCGGATCGAACTGCGTCACCCTGGGTGACTGCAACATCCTTAACATATCAAACTCCATCGTCGGCGAAGGCAATTCTTACCGCCGTCCCTCAAATCCCATGTCACCGGACAATATCCGGCTTTCAAGGGAACCTGTTAATAAGGACCGGGAATTCGCCGACCCGGTTAATTTTGATTTCCGCCTGCAGGGAACCTCCCGGTTCCGTAATTCCGGCCCGAACGGCTCCGACCGCGGGGCGTATCCTTACGAAGCCAATATTTTTTATGTAAAGCCATCAGGCGATGACCAGTTTGACGGCCTGTCAGTCAGCAACGCCTGGAAAACTCTGCAAAGGGCTTTGAAAAATTTACGTCCGGGCGACACGCTTTACCTGGAAGGCGGAACTTATGCTGCGGATGTTGAGCTCACGGCCGGCAAGGCCGGGGGGAAAGCAATAAATATCCGCGGCCGGGGCACAGCCCCGGTGGTTGTCAATGGATTGCTGAAAATCGCTAAAAGCCTGGATATTGCCTTTGAGCGGCTTGATTTTGCCGGAACTATTTCAGTCACCGCGAGCCGGAATATTTCATTTCACAACTGCCGGTTCAGCGCTTCAAGTGCCGCCATCCAGGCCGCGGGCGCGGATGGACTGCGAATCACCCACGGCCTTTTCACCGGGTTTAAGACAGCCGCCCTGGAGCTGGCCGCCTGCTCAAATATTTTCCTGGGCGGCAATATTTTTGATAACCGCCTTGGACCGGCCCTCCGGCTTGACAGCGCGGATGCGCTGCTTTACACCGATGGCAACGCTTACCGTGATCCCGCGTTGGCCTGGCAGGTTAATGGCTCAACCTGGCCGCTTCTGGAAGCGCAAAAACTGCATGAAAACTTTTCTAAGACTATTGTCCCCGATATCGCCATTGAAAATGGAGTCATCAGGCTGAATAACCGGCACGAGTTCGCCGGGCGCGGGCCGGCGGGATCATCCA
>Ga0351909_1085_pt1 | contig 30546 bp, 26 predicted proteins | sample TotcelHT113001L4_FD_206864 | JGI IMG/M metagenome (GOLD analysis project Ga0351909, IMG submission 206864) | Enriched cells from coal bed in the Powder River Basin, Montana, United States - Total cells T11 rep1 HSBNCT.T11.300.1.L4 ... | reverse complement strand
GGGAAAAGACGGCTGACAAGTGATGAAAAGAAAATTATCATTCGCGCTGGGCACGCTTGCCCTGGGGATCTTCGTCCTCCAGGCCGCCACCAACACCGCCGCAAACGGCGCGGCTAAAATCAGTCCCTCCACCTGGGCGTTCATCAATTCCGCGCAGACCAACCGCGTTCTCAGGATCGGCCTGGTTGACTGCATTGCCTGGACCATGCAAAACAACTCGGAAATTATGATCAAGAAGATTGAGCCGAAGCTGAAAGAGGATGACCGCCGGATCGCGGAATCGAAGTTTGAACCGGTTTTTTCGGCCAACGCCATCCTGGACGTCAACAAGAGCCCGGTGCCCATGCCGCTGAATGTTTACAGTTCGAGCGTTTCGAAAGTGGCTGAAGTCAACGCCGGCATCTCCGGCAAGCTGAAAACCGGCACGCGCTACGAGCTCGATTTAATGGGTTCGCGCACCGACGCCAACCCCGCTATCCGGGCCGTCAACCCCGTCTACTTTGCCGAGCCGGAACTGACCATTACCCAGCCGCTTTTCAGGGGCGCCGGTTTTGAAGTCAACGAGGCGGAGATACATATCGCCGCCAACATCAGGCGCATATCCGCAAAAAGCCTGAGGTCAACGGCCATGGAAACCATAAGCCGCACCCTGAGCGCCTACTACAACTATTGTTACGCGCTTGAATACAAGGCCATTACCGACGCGGCCCTGAAACGCGCCCGGGACCTTTACACCATTAACCAGGAACGTTACGCCAAGGGTATAATCAGCTCGGTCGAATTGCTGGAGACCGACACATCCGTCGCCAAGCGCGTCAAGGACGTGATCTCGGCGGAGGCGATCGTCGCCAAGACCGAGGACGATTTAAAAATGATTACCAACCTTATAGACGACCCGAATCTGTGGATGGCGCGGATTGAAGTGATTGACCGGCCTGCGGTTGAACTGCGCAAGATTGACCTGACGGAATGCCTGACAAACGCTTTCAGCTTCAGGCCGGACTACCAGATGAAACTGATTGAGCTGCAGAACAACGACATCGCCGTTAAGGTAGCGCGCAACAGCCTGCTCCCGACGGTTGACCTGGCCGGCAGCTATGGCATGAACGGATGGGGAGCGGACTACGGCGACGCCCTGAACACCGTCACTCCGGAAAACAACGACTGGACGGTCTGGCTCAGGTTTTCAAAACCCTGGGGCGGGGGCGAACGCGCCGCTTATGACCAGAAAAAACTTGAAAAAATGAGGGGGCTGATGGAGCTTAAACGGCTGGAGCAGAAAATCATACTGGATATCAGGGACCGCATCCGCGCGGTGGAAACCCAGCGCAAGCAGATGGAGGCCGCGAAACACTCAAAGGATCTGGAGCTTAAGAATTTCGAAGCTCAAAAGGAACGTTACGCCGCCGGCCAGGTCAGCACGCACAACATGCTTGATTACCAGGAACGCGTGGCCACTTCCGAAACCGAATACCTGAAAACCCTGGTTGATTACCAAACCGCGCTAATCACGCTCGACAACGCGGAGGGCGTTACCCTTGCCAAGAACAATATTGTCCTGGAGGAATAGAATTGCCATGAAGAAATTAGATGTCAGAGATCAGAGATCAGAAGTCAGAGGTCATTCCCGTTCGCCGGGGTCGCGGCGGGCAAAGATGCCGGAATGGTTTATCCTTGATTCCATGGCCGGGCCCGGACTGGCTGCATACCGCGCACTCTACTGCGTCATGCTGCTGGCGCTGGGCGGCTGCGGTGAAAAGGAAACAAACAAAACGGCTGAAGAAGCGCTGCCGGTTCGCGTCGTTCAAACTGAGGCGCGCGACCTGAAACGCACCCTTGACTATGCTTCAAGTATCAAGGCCCAGGATGACGCAATGGTGTATCCGAAGGTTACTGGAAAGATCCTGGAAAAACTTAAAGAGGATGGCGCAGCCGTCAACAAGGGCGACATTATTGCTTATGTTGATCGTGACGAAATCGGGTTCAAGTTTGAAAAGTCCCCGGTGGATTGCCCGCTCTCCGGCATTATCGGCTCGGTCTATGTTGACAAAGGCGACAGCGTATCCCCGCAGACACCGATAGCCTTCGTGGTAAACATTGACAATGTGCGCGTCAGCATGGATGTTCCCGAAAAATACCTGCCATTAATGGTCCTCGGCCAGAGCGCAGATATCTCCGTGGACGCCTTCCCGGGCCATACCTTCACCGGCAAAGTGTCGAAAATAAGCCCGATTGTGGACCTGCAAACCCGGACCGCGCCCATTGAAATTGTCTTCGAAAATTCAGGTCATAAACTGACGCCGGGCATGTTCGCGCGCGTAAAACTCGTGTTGGAGGAAAAGACAGGGGCGATTCTCATTCCCAAGGAGGCCGTCATTGGGAAGAATCCTGCCACTGTTGTTTACACGATTGACGGAAAAAACGCCCGGGCGCGCAAGGTGAAAACCGGCATCAGGTCCGGCGGGGAAATCGTAATTGAGGAAGGGCTGGCGGCGGGGGAATTTATTGTTGTCATGGGGCAGCAAAGACTGCGTGACGGCGCAGAAGTGATCGTGGAAAAGGAACTGAGCAAATGAAAATAGGGCTTTAGAAATCAGCGCAGGGCAGGAATTTTCCCTGCCCAATATCCAATTTCAAATTGCCAGTTCCGGATATATCCATGCAACGGCATTATTAACATATCACCTGAAACCTGAAATTTAAAAAGAAAACATGAATCTTCCTGAATTTGGAGTAAAACGGCCGGTAACAAATTTGATGATTTTCTGCGGGATAATCATCATCTCGCTTTACAGCATGACCCGCCTTGGCATTGACCAGATGCCGGAGATTGAACCGCCCTCAATCTCGGTCATATCCTCCTACCCCGGCGCCAATCCCGAGGACGTGGAAATCCGCGTCACCGAGCCGCTTGAAAACCAGCTGGCCAGCACACCCGGCCTGGAGAAAATTACTTCACGCTCGATGGAAGGGGTATCCGCGATCACCCTCAAGTTCATCTGGGGCATTAACCTGGATGAGGCATCGAACGACATCCGGGACAGGATTGACCGCACCAAGCGGTTTTTGCCCGACATCCCAGACGAAATGGATAATCCCTTCATATTCAAGTTCAACACGGCCATGATGCCGATCCTGTACGTGGGCGTCAACGCGCAACAAACTTACCCGGTACTGTATGACATGATTGACCGGCGGGTCGCTGATCCATTGCGCCAGATCCCCGGCGTGGGCACGGTCCAGCTCGGCGGTGGACTGGAAAGGCAAATAAATGTCTGGATTGACCGTAACCGCCTTGACATATACGGCCTTTCCATCCTTGACGTGCAGAACGCCATCCTGCAGGAGAACATCACCCAGCCGGTTGGCAACATCAAGTCCGGCCTGACCGATTACCTTGTCCGCCTACCGGGAGAATTTACCGACCCGGAAGAAATCAACTCAATCATCCTTGGCCGCTACAAGGACCGCCTTGTTTACCTGCGCGACGTGGCGCGGGTTGAGGATGGATTCAGGGAAGTGACGCGCATCTCCCGGATAAACAGGAATCGCGGCATGGTGCTGATGATTCAAAAGCAAACCGGTGTGAACACGGTCCAGGTGGCGGAGAAGGTCAAGGAAAAAATAAAGGAACTTGCAAAAGGATTGCCGCCGGACGTCAAGTTCCACATCGTCATGGACGGCTCGGAGGATATTAGAAATGCCCTGGGTTCGCTCCGGGAAACGGCCTGGATTGCCATTATACTGGTCGTCTGCGTGACCTGGTTCTTCCTGAGGCGTTTCAAACCGAGCATCATTATCGCGTTGACCATCCCGTTTTCGCTCTTAATTGCCTTCATTTATCTTTTCGCCACCGACCGCACCATCAACGTGATCGGACTGACAGCCATCATCATCGCCATCGGCATGGTGGTTGATGACGCCATTGTCGTCATTGACAATGTCACCCGCCACCTTGACAAAGGCGAACGTCCGCAGGAAGCGGCCATATTCGGGACGCGCGAAATATTCATGGCGGTGGCGGCCTCGACCGCGACCACGGTGGTTGTATTTATGCCCCTGCTTTTCGTTAGGGGCCTGGTAGGCATCATATTCAAGGAACTTTCCGCCATTATCTGTATTTCACTGATCGCCTCCCTTTTTACGGCCACGACTTTTACCCCGATGCTTTGCTCAAAATGGCTTAAAAAAACCGATAAAGACATACCGCCGGCAAGAAACGGATCAAAAAAGAAATCAATTTTAGGAATCTACGAACTATCGGAAAGGGGATTTACCGCCCTGGAAACGTGGTATTCCGAGGCGTTGTCATGGAGCCTGTACCATCGCTGGCTGGTTGTTATCGGATTCACAATTGTTTTCCTCTGCAGCCTGGCACTGACTCCGTTTATCGGCAATGAGTTCATTCCCGAAGAAGATGTCGGCATGATGAGCGTCAGCGCCGAATTGCCGGTCGGGACAAGAATTGAAGAAACGGACAAGACCGCCACGGCAATTGAAGATATCATCGAAAAGGATGTGCCGGAAAGAATTACCACCATGATCCGCTTCGGCCAAGGCGGCGGCATCGGGGCCGTGTTCGGCGGGCGCTCAGGCAGCCACGTTGTTTCTGGCAGCGTCAAGGTGGTCCACAAGGAAAAACGGAAAAGATCCGCGGCCGAGATCGCCCAGGCCGTGCGTAAAAAACTGAAAAACCTGCCCGGGGTACTGAGAACCGATATTACCGTCGGCCACCCGCTCTCCCGGATTATCAGCGGAACGGCCGGAAAAGCCATCCAGATCGAAATAATCGGCCATAATTTCGACGACACGGACGAAGTGGCCGGCAAAATAAAAAAAATTATGGAAAACGTGAAAGGCACGGTTGACGTTAGCGTATCGCGCGACCGCAGGAAACCGGAACTCAAGATAGAAGTTGACCGGGAAAAAGCCGCCGCACTCGGGCTCAACATGCGAACAATTGCCAACACCATGAAGACCGCCATTGAAGGATCCACGGCCACCAAATACCGGGAAAGCGGCCGAACTTATGATATTTTCGTGCGGCTGGAAGAACAAAGCCGCGCGCGCCCCGAGGATATTGAAAACCTGATGGTCACCTCGCCTTTCACGGGGAAACAAATAAGGATGTCCAATTTTACGAAAGTGCACGAAATCACCGCTCCGCTCGAGATTGAGCGCCAGAACCGGGAAAGGGTGGTCCGGGTGGAATGCAACGCCCACAACCGCTCAACGGGCGAAGTCGCCTCCGACATCAGGCAACAGATCGCAAAAATAAGTTTGCCGTCCAATTTGTCGGTAAATTTTGCCGGCGACATAGAGGAACAGACCAAGGCCTTCCGTGACCTGACCCTGTTGCTCCTGCTCGGCATCGTCCTGGTCTACATGGTCATGGCGTCCCAGTTTGAATCTCTGCTTGATCCATTCACGATCATGTTCGCCATTCCCTTCGCCTTCATGGGCGTAATACTGGGTTTTATCATAACCGGCACTACCCTCAGCATCGTCACCTTCCTGGGCCTCGTCATGCTCCTGGGCATCGTGGTTAAGAACGCGATCGTGCTCATCAGTTACATCAACATCCTGCGGGCACGCGGACTGACCATGCATGAAGCCATAACCGAAGGCGGCCGGCACCGTCTGCGGCCAGTGGTTATGACCACCATAACAACCCTGGCCGGCATGCTACCCATGGCATTATCGCAGGGACAGGGCTCGGAAATGTGGCAGCCGCTCGGCATCACGATGATATCCGGGCTGACCATCTCAACATTTATAACCATGATTTTCGTGCCGATTCTATACGCGATGCTGGAGGAGAAAGTCAGAAAGAAATAAGTTTATAGGTTCAAGGCTCTCAGTTCAGGGTTAGTTGCCTGAAACTTTTCAACTCTGAATCCCCTGGCTGGCCGGAGGGCCAGCCTTAACTCTGAACCTGCCAACCGAGGTACAACATGAAAATGATCATGATCACTTACAATGAAGCCGTGGACATGGAAATCATGGAAATTATGGAAGACTGCGGATTGAAGAATTATTCCAAGATCACGGAGACTTTCGGACACGGCTCCTCGTCCGGCACGCATCTTGGCACCGACACCTGGCCGGGACTTAACAATATTTTATATGCCGCATGCCCGGACGAGGCCGCCAGGAAAGTCATGGCGGCCGTCGGGGAACTGCGCAAGTCGCTCGGAAAAATCGGCATTAAAGCCTTTATGTGGGCGCTGGAGGAAATGACTTGAGATGGAGACCGGAAGCAAGAACTGACCGCTGACTTCTGATTACTGAGATTTCTCTTCAGTTCACGGCAGACTGACCCGCAGGATCGTTGCCGATTTACGCTTGGAAGTGAGCTTGTATTTTGACAAGGCGGCCGGGACAAGCACGGTCATGCCGCTTTCGATTTGCATCTTTTCGGATTTATACGACAATTCCGCCGCGCCATCTTCCACGAACAGGATATGAAAGGTCCGGCCGCCGGTGACGCACTGCAATGATTTTGCCAAAATCATTTTTTCAAACCTGAAAAAAGGCGTTTTCAATAATTCAACGGTTGCATTCCCGTCGCCGTCAAAAGGCATGGGATGACTTGCCAAGTCAACCTTCGACGGATTCTGATCATTCCAGCGGACGACCTTAAGGGCCTTATTAACCTGGAGAGCCCTGGGTTGACCATCCTTTCCGAGCCGTTTCCAGTCAAAAAGGCGATACGTGGTATTGGAATTCTGCATGACTTCAAGGAGCATGCATCCCGGTCCGATGGCATGAATTCTGCCGCCAGGTATCAAGATAACATCACCCCTGGCAACCGGCAGTTCCCCAAGCAATTCACCCGCCTTTTCCCCGGATAGGGCTTCCTTGAAAGATGCGGGAGTCACACCCGGCTTGACGCCGACATAGACTTTTGCCCGGGGCTCAGCCGCGAGCACATACCACATTTCCGTCTTTGGATCCCCTCCGGTATCCTTGGCCCCGGCTTCATCCGGATGAACCTGCACGCTCAGCATATCCTTCGCGTCAATGATTTTAACGAGAAGCGGGAACTCCGTGAAAGCCCGGCCCATCAGTTTTTCGCCGTAAGATTTCATCAGGCTGAAGAGATCACGTCCCGCCAAAGCGCCATTCACAACCACGCTCATGCCCTCGGGCCGGTCGGCAATTTCCCATGACTCTGCGTAAACACCCGGCGGCAGCCCGCGGTTATATTGCAAGGCGATTTTATTGCCGCCCCATATATAATCCTTATAAACGGGTTGGAAACAGAGCGGATATAGAGGAATGTCTTCCATAAATTTTTATTATTTGCTATCCTTGAGTCTTCCTCAGGCTCCGTTACATTGTTCCTTTGTGTCTCTTTACCCTCTGCATTCTATCTCCCATATTCATTGCACGCCGCGAAGAACATGTCAATATTTTCCAGCGGCACATCCGGCTCAAGGGTATGGGTCGGTGAAACAATGAGGCCGCCGTTGCGGCCATACTTTTCTATTACTTCTTTCACCCTGGCACGGACGGCGGCTGGCGAACCGAAGGGCATTGTGCTCTGCGTACCGATGCATCCGTCAAAAACAAGCCGGTTGCCGTAACGTTTGTGGACTGCGTCCAGGTCCAGGCATTCTGGCTGGAGCGGATTGAGAATGTCAACCCCGGCCTCGATCAAGTCCCCGATAATCGCGCTGATATTGCCGTCGCTGTGATACCAGATTTTACACTTCGGGTTTATTTCCTTGATTCTCCCCCAGACTTTTTTCCAGCGCGACAGCATCAGCTTACGCCACGAATCCGGCGAAAACATGAGGTTTTCCTGGTTGGCAACATCATCGCCAGTTGCAATCCGGTCGGCCCCGGCGCGCGCGTAGGCTTCCGCCTTGATCAGGTTCTGTTCCATCAGCCGCTCAAGCAGGCATTCCGCCCAGGCCGGCTGATCAACAACATCCATCAGGAACTGCTCATATCCGCGAATCTGCCAGGCCGTTTCATACATATGCCCCACCCATGCACCGGCAATTTTGCCCCCGGCATGACGGCAATCCGCCTGATTTTTTAAATCCAAAAAATCCCATTTGCGTACATCATCAAGAGGATAGTTTTCCAGCTCGGTTATTTTTTGCGCGTTGCGCAATGGTGAAAGGTAACCCCAGAAATGATAATAGCCGCTCGGGACCATTGCCACCCCAAAATCATTAACCGTTGTCCCGGCAGGCAGTTGCTCATCTTTCCAATAAGGGGTATAATCGGGCTTCGGCAAGTCTGCCGGACGCCTGATACCGATATGCCCGCGGTCATGCATCCCGTAATGTTTTCCCAGGTCTTCGGTACCCGCATGGGCAACCAGGCGTTTGTTGAGGTCCGGTGTAAAATCGGCATGAAAGAGAATCCGCTCCGGCCTGCGGTGGTTGACGGTGGCGCGAAAACGCTCAAGATCGGTCTGCATTAAAACCGCCTTTCTTTTTGTCAAATGCTATTTAGCCCGACGGTAAAGTCAATTCAATTAGCAACCGGCCCTAACTGTTCCAGGAAAGCGCCGAGCGCTTCTTCCCACGAACGAATCCGATAATCCAGTAATTTTTGGATTTTCCCGGTGCAAAATCTGGAATTTTTAGGGCGAACTGCCGGTGAAGGAAACTCCGAACTCAAGCAGGGGCCTATTTTGTTCGGCAAACCGAGCCGGCGGATTACAAACAAGGCCACCTCGTACCGGGACGCGTAACCGGCATTGGCGAAGTGAAAAACACCAGCGGCTCGACTTCGGACCAAGGCGCAGATAGCCTGTGCCATGTCAACGGTCCAGGTCGGAGCGCCTACCTGGTCGCTGACAACTTTCAAGTCCCCGCCGCCCCTGCCCCTTTCAAGTAACTTCGAAATAAAATTTATGCCACGGCTGCCATAACTCCATTGAACACGCATGATGGCCGCATCGCAACCGCATTCAAGGATCTTATTCTCACCGGTAAGCTTTGATTTTCCGTAAACACTGGCGGGATTGGGCTGGTCAGTTTCCAGGTAAGGCCGGGCAGAACTGCCGTCAAAAACAAAATCCGTTGAAATATGGACCACGTAAACACCTTGTTTCCGTGCCCATTCACCAAGCAGGGAAACTGCATGCGCGTTCACGCGCATGGCCGCCTCCGGCATTTCTTCGGCCTTGTCTACATTGGTGAAGGCGGCGCAATTGACGACCAAATCGGCGCCGGCAAGCTTTGATTCGATATGGCCGGGATCTGTCAGGTCAAACTCTGGTAAATCCAATACGCGCGTTTGATAGCCTGCTTTTTCGAGGAATGGAACCAGGTCCGAGCCGAGCATTCCACGACCGCCGGTGACTGCGATAGTTTCTTTCATTTGATACGGCATATCTTACCACGGATATCACGGATTACACTGATAAAAGGCCATACCGTCTGACTGCCCGACTACATGACAGTTCCTCTATTATCCGTGCCATCAGTGGTGAATAATTACCTTCAAACAAAATCACGGCCGATTTCCTTCAGGCGCGGATACCGCTTGTCTTTTTCGGAAAGGACCGGTTTTTTCACCGGCCATGGAATCGCCAGGTCCGGGTCATTCCAGATAATGCCGCGCTCGCTTTGCGGATGATAATAATCGGTGCAGGCGTAAATGAACTCGGCCGTGTCGCTCAGGACGCAGAAACCATGGGCAAAGCCGGCCGGTACAAAGAGCTGTTTTTTGTTTGAGGCGGAAAGAATTTCGGCAATCCATTTACCGAAAGCGGGCGAACCGGAGCGGATATCCACCGCGACATCGTAAACCTCGCCCTGGATGACCCGAACGAGCTTGCCCTGCGGCTTTTGAGCCTGGTAATGAAGACCGCGCAAAGTGTTTTTTACACTCAAAGAATGGTTCCACTGGACAAATTCAACCTCTATCCCGTGTTCGCGGAACAAGTCGCGGCGGCAGGTTTCCATGAAAAAACCGCGATTGTCGCCGAAGACTTCCGCTTCAATCAAAATTACGTCTTTAATGGATGTTGGAGTGAATTTCATGGTTTTCAGTTCACAGTTCAGGGTTCCCAGTTATTCTGACTTCTGACCGCTGATCTCTGACTTCTGCATTCTAACTTCTGCCTTTCCTATTTTTCCCCCACCACCCATACGCCATCCCAGGCAGCAGGCGGAGCACTGATCAGCGACCGGCATTTGGCGGCATAGGCCGCCGAAGGCGCGTCATCGTTCCTGATCATTTCAAAATCCGCCAAGGCCTCCTTGAAACACCCGGCATAGAACGCGTCAAGGGCAAGCGCAAAACGCTCATACACCGCCTGTCTAGTTTTCCAGTCCTCCCTGTCCATGGGCTCAAAGATACGCACAGCCGCCTTTCTTCCAACCACGGCTACTTTTCCCAATTCGCGAACGGCAAAGACTTCCCCCATGGCCGCACGGGTCGCATCTGAAACAATCGTGAAAGTACCGAACTGCTTGTTCACTCCTTCCAGACGCGAAGCCAGGTTCGCAGCGTCGCCAAGAATAGTATAATTGAAACGATTATGCGACCCCATATTGCCGACCACTACCGGGCCGGTATTCAAACCAATGCGCATGAAAAGATCTTTTCCTGTACGTTGGTGCAGTTCCGGGCGCATTTCGGCAAGCTTGGCCTGACAACGCAGGGCGGCCCTAACGGCGCGTTCGGCATGGTCTTCCTGAGCCAAAGGCGCGTTCCAGAACGCGATAATGGCATCACCTTCATACTTGTCGACCGTCCCGCCCTCCTCCTGGATTATATCAGTCATGGCCGTCAGATAATCATTCAAAAGGGCTGTCAACTGCTGGGGATTTAATCCTTCCGATATGCCGGTGAAGCCCTGTAAATCGGAAAAGAAAATTGAAAGGGTTTTCTGTTCACCGCCAAGGGTAAGGCTCTCAGGATGTTTTACCAGCTGCTCAATCACGTCTTCGCTCAGGTATTGTTTGAATGCGCCGCGGATAAATCGCTTCTGCCTGCCCTCGGTGGCATAATTGAAAATAATGGCCGCAACGAGGGCAAAGACCGTCGCCGTCTCGGGCGCCATGAATGGCGCCCACCAGCCGCGCTGGTAGGCAAGAACGGCAATGACCGCCGGCAAAGGCAGGGCCAGAACAAGGGCAATGATGTTGTCGCGCGCGCTTCTGCCGAGCAAGGCAATTATTCCCCAAAGGAGGGCAAGGCCCATGATCAGAGCGGCCGTAGCCCAGCGCGGTAAATCGCGCATAAAATCTCCCGCCAGGAGATTATCAAGCGCAGTGGCATGCAGTTCAACGCCCGTATATACTCTTCCCACCGGCGCGGGACGCAGGTCAAGCAACCCCGGGGCGTTGCACCCTAAAAAGACATAACAATCTTTCAGGCTCGGAATGTCGCTCGCCGGCGGAGTTTCACCGGCTTGCATTTTTAATTCCGTCTGAATAACGGCGGCGGCGCTGATGCGCTTGTGGGTTCCGGATGGTCCCCTGAAGTTAATAACAGCCGAACCGGCCTTATCCAGCACAATTTTATTATCGCCGATCAGTACGGAATCTTTTGAAAACACAATTGATCGATTGGTGGCGGCCGCCAGCCAGGCGGCGACGGCAAGCGAGGGAACCGGGTGATCATTAAAAACGGTAAATGGTTTAAGGCGGCGGAAAAGGGCGTCAGCGTCAGGCCTGGCCGATACATTCCCAAGCAAGGCCGCATTGGCGGCAAGTTCCGGGATTGGAAAAGAAGCCTTCGGGAATATTACGCCTCTTTTTCTTTTCAGACTTGCCAGCCAGTTGTCCAGTCCGGAAGCTTCAAGCCGGGAAGCGGGAATATTTGCCGGCCAGGAGGCTTCACTGCCGGTCTCCTGGCCAAGGAACATGGCCGCCACAAAAGGCGGCGCATTGGAAATGACCGCGGCGAAAGCCTGGTCGTCTTCCACGCCATATGAAGAAGGTTCGGTGAAAAGGAGATCAAAGGCCACGGCCTTCGCGCCCTGCCTTCGGCAATAATCAAGAATTGGCTGATAAAGCGAGCGCGGCCACGGCCAGACATAGGCCATCTCTTTCTTAACCCAGTCGAGGCTGGCCTGGTCAATGAAAATAATACGGATCTGACCGGTAAAGGCGCTCGGTTTTGACAAACTTTGAACGCGCCAATCCCATGTTTTGGCTTCAAACCGTTCAAGGGCGCCGGCATTCCAGAGGATCAGCGCCGCGATGCCCGCGCCCAGACCAATAAAAAATCCGTAAATTGCCTTTCTAACCATTTGTCGAAATGCTATGATTTCCGCAGTTTCTTTTCAAGAAAAAGAAACAAGCTGTCATTGCATATCCTGCATCCAGAGATGCAAATAAGCCGAGGGATACCCGATGCCGCCGATGGCGGCAAGGGGCAAGCATAATAAAATTCATCAACAGCAAGGTACCAGATTGGGATTAAGTTATAAAGAAAAACTGGAGCGTTTTTTCCTGGCCGTTATCAGCGGCCAGCGTGAAGGCAGCGGCGCGAATTTTCTGAGGAGTTTGTTGCGCTACCTTGCGTATATTTACGGCGCAATCACTTCCTGCCGCAATTTCCTTTATGAAAAAAGGATATTCCGCCATCACACCCTCGGCTGCCAGGTGATCAGCATTGGCAACCTTACCGTCGGCGGAACCGGCAAAACCCCGGTCGTGGAGGTTTTTGCCCGCGCCCTCCAGAAAGAAGGCCGCCGTGTGGCAATCTTGAGCCGCGGATATAAAAAGACCGAGCACAGCCTCGGCAAAAAAATACTTGATAAAATTACCGGCCGGGAAAGGCGGCGGCCGCCGCGCGTGGTTTCCGACGGCACCGCCCTGCTGCTCGATTCGGCTATGAGCGGCGATGAACCATACATGCTGGCCTCAAATCTGTCGGACGTGGCCGTGCTTGTGGATCGTGACCGAGTGAAAAGCGGGCGCCATGCAATTGACAAAATGCAGTGCGACACGCTGATCCTGGACGACGGCTTCCAGTACAGGAGGCTGAAGCACCGGCTGGAGATTGTCCTTGTTGATTTCACGAACCCCTTCAGCAACGGCTACGTGCTTCCCCGCGGGCTTCTCCGCGAGTCGGTAAAAAACATCCGCCGCGCCGATTTCATCTTCATAACCAAATCAACCGGCCGCGACTCTGAAAATCTCAAGGAGCAATTACGGCAGTTAAATCCCAGGGCGGAAATATCCGAATGCGCGCACCGGCCGAAGTATCTCCAAAACGTGTTTACCGGCGAGCGCAAGCCCCTTGATTTCCTGAAGGAAACCAAGGTGGCGCTTGTCGCGGGCATAGCCGTGCCCCAGGGCTTTGAATCCGAAATCAAGCGGCTCGGCGCGGTATTGGTTTATTTGAAGCGTTTTGCCGACCACCACCGTTACCGCCAGCAGGAAATAATTGATATAATCAACAAGGCAAAGAAAAACGAAGCGGCCGCGATCATCACCACGGAAAAGGACGCGGTCCGCTTCCCTAAAATTGAGAGGCGGGACGTGCCGATTTTTTTCCTGCGCGTCGAAATAGAACTGCTGAGTGGGGTTGAAGATTTTTATGCATGCATATCCCGCATCTGTTTCCGCTGACAAACCTACGGACCATGCCAGGGAACGGGTTTTAATTGTCGGGCTGAACTGGCTGGGCGACAGTATCATGAGCATGCCGGCCATCCAGGCCTACCGGCGCGCTTTTCCTGAAAAGCAGCTGACCATTCTTGTCAAACCGGCCATGGCTGACTTGTGGCCGATGCATCCTGCCGTTGACGAGACCCGGGTCTGTTCAGGCTCCATTGCAGATATGTGGAAAACGGCCACGCAAATAAACCGCCGTCATTTTTCTACCGCTTATATACTGCCGCAATCATTCCGATCCGCGTTGATCCCGTTTCTCGGGAAAATACCGCGCCGCATCGGGTTGCGTGGCCATTTCCGCAGCAGCCTGCTGACAGACGTCGTGCCTTTACCTCAAAATTCCGCCTGTCTTCACCAGCAGCTTGAATACACGCCTGTTCTTGGACAGCAAGCAATCAAAGATGAATTGCCGGTTATCAACATTGATAATACCCATCTTGCAAAGGCCGATGAACTGCTGGGGCACGGGCGCAATCCGGCCTGGGTCGGGCTGATCCCGGGTGCGGCGCGCGGTCCCGCAAAACGCTGGCCTGAAAATTACTTCGCGGGTCTCGGGAATATGCTCATTAAAAACAGTCATTGTAATATCGCGCTCTTCGGTTCAAGCGCCGATGAGGAACTCTGCACGCGGATAAACACGGCCACCGGAAACGCCTGTTTAAACCTGGCAGGCCGTACCTCCCTGCCCAGGCTCGCGGCGCTAATGTCGCGTTGTTCGGTTGTGATCGGCAACGACAGCGGAGGAGTTCACCTTGCAGCGGCGGCCGGAGCGCCGGTCATTGTCATATTCGGCATAACCAACCCGGCCAAAACAAAACCGCTCGGGCACAGGGTAGTCGTACTGCAGGATAGTCCGCTTGCAGACAGACATGTGCCGCGCCAATCCACGGCGGCGGAAAATTATCTTAAAAATATTTCAGCCGAAATGGCAGCGGAAGCGGCCCGAAGTTTCCTTTAATATTGCTTGTTATTGGCAAACGCCGGATTTATTATGAATTGCTGATTGTTTATGAATCATTAATCAGGGGAAATTAATATATGATAAATGAATCAAGCAGGCAAAACCAGGCCGGCCCTAAGCAGATTGAACCACAGGAGGAATTCATTTCCCTGTCTGAGATTCTAGGCATGATTCTAAGACACCGGCGGGTAATCGCTGTTGTGGTTTTTCTGGCCACGGCCATCTCGGCGGTCTATTATATTTTAGCGCCGCGCCAGTACAAGGCGGAGGGCTTCCTGCAGGTTATTCCGCCCATTACTTCCATTGATGAAAAAGTAGACCAGATGGCGTTCGAGACGATCATCATTTCCCACTTGCAGGCGATTCAGGCCTCTTTCATCGCCAGGGAAGTCGCTGAGGCTATCAACAAGCAACCAGGCGCGGCAACAAAAGTCGAAATCACGCCGATGGATCTTCAAAAGAAAATTAAAGTCATCCGGCCGCCAAAATCATACCTGATCACGCTTGAAGGCACTTATTCGTCGCCGGACATGGCAACTATGCTGGTAAAAACCTGGATTGAAAAATATCTTTTCGCCATTCGTAAAAACAACGCGAACGTGGCCCTTTGCCATGTGCGCTCTCTTCTCAAGAAGGCCCAGGTTGAATTGATAGAGAACCAGGCCAAGGTCAACCAGTTGATGTCGCGCGCCGAGCAACTCAAGTCGCTGGTTGATCTCTCGCGTGGTATCAACGACACCCAGCTCTGGCGCGAAATATCCGAAAACGTTTCCCGCGACAAGCTGAACAATTTATCAAAGATACATATAAGCGACCAGGAACAGAGCAAGGATTTCATAGCTCTCAAAGAGGCGCTTTACGAGGTAGACCAGGACTTCGCGGCAGCCAAGGGAAGCAGTGATTTTCTGCGGGGCGTTGAAAAATACCTAGAATACAGGGCCGGCCAGGTCGATAAACGTCCCGACAGCGCGCTTGACACCTCTTCAAATACGGTTGAATTCGCGGAAACGCTGCTTAATACAACCGACATAATTGAACTGGGACTGCCCGCCCTGAAATACACGTCAAAGGGTGTCCTGCGCAAGACGTTGATTGCGTTTTTCGCAAGCCTTCTCCTGGCATCTTTTGCCGCATACCTGCGCGAGTGGTTTAAAACAATTAAAACCTGAAAAGCCGCAGGTCAGGTCCCGGGATCAGGAAGAAAGAATCTTTCGGATTCTTTTTGACAAAGCACTCATTGATGTGACCCGAATATCGGCTTTTGAGCCACGGCTTTTATCCGTCACGCGGATAGTTCTGCATCCCGCCCTTCGGCCGGCCTCAACATCCGTTTCCGAATCGCCGATCATCCATGATTTGTCCAAATCAATGTTATGCTTTTCGGCCAGGGCCAGAATCATTCCCGGCTCCGGCTTGCGGCAAGAACACTCATTTTTATCATGAGGGCAGCAGACGACATCAAGGAGCGCCAACCCGTGCCGGCTGATCAGCAGCTGTTTGAGCCGCCGGTGAATATCCGCCAGTTTCTTCTCCGGTAATAAACCCAGCGCCACTCCCCTCTGGTTGGTCACGATCGCCGACTGATAACCCGATTGCTGGACGATCCTGAGACATGCCGGAAATTCCGGAATAATATGGAAATCTTTCCAGCGCGTCACATAACGATCAGGACCCGGAGATACATTGACTATTCCGTCACGGTCAAAAAAAACACATTTTTGCTTACCTTTGCCTGCCATGTTTGTCATTTCACCCATCAATTTAATTTGCATATTCTACTGGCGCAACTTGCCTTTATTGCCTGCGAGACGAAATCACGACAATGTGACAAGCTTATCGGCCTTACTTTTAGAGGCGCTCCAAAATGTCTTCATCCGTCTCTATTGCCACCCCCTGCCCGATCATATCCACGTTGATAATGACCCGGGACTGCCCCCTGGCTTTGACCACGATTCCTTCGAGGCCCTGGAAAGGACCGGCCATTATTCTGACCGCCATGCCCGTCGTGAGCGCCGGACAGGCGTGAAGAGCAGGGTCGGCGCCAAGCGCCTTCCGGATCTGTTCTATTTCACCAACGAACCTTGCCTGGTCTTTGACTTCCAGTACCCGCGCGATCTGCCCGCTTTGCAGGATCGACAGTTTTTGTTCCGGACCGAACAGGACAAAAATATAACCGGGGAAAAGCGGTTTCCAAATTTCAACTTGGCGCCGTTGATATTTTTTACGCTCCCTTCTCAGCGGAAGGTAATGCTGGAGAGGCAACGCGGAACAATACGCCGCCATTTTTTTTTCACATCTCGGCCGCACGTGCAGCACATGCCAGCAGGCGCCATCCTGACAGGAAGTTTTATTCGATTCCATGCCGCCTTGCGATCACATGTTCTTTATAATTTCATCGCCGAACTCGGAACTTTTCAGGAGCCTGGCGCCGGCCGCTGCCATCAGGCGATGAAAGTCATAAGTTACGGTCCGGTTACGGATAGTTTTGCTTAATCCCGCGATGATCAGGTCAGCGGCCTCGGTCCACCCGATGTAACGGAGCATCAATTCCCCCGAAAGAATAACCGAGCCCGGGTTCACCTTGTCCTGATTGGCATATTTTGGCGCCGTGCCGTGCGTGGCCTCAAAAACGGCGTGCCCTGTCTCGTAGTTGATGTTTGCGCCCGGCGCGATGCCTATCCCGCCGACCTGCGCCGCGAGCGCGTCGGACATGTAATCGCCGTTCAGGTTCATGGTGGCAATTACGTCGAATTCTTCCGGCCTGGTCAGCGCCTGTTGGAAAAATATATCGGCAATGACATCCTTAACGGCGACCCTCCCCTCATATTCCCCGGCAACTTCATAGCCCCAGGTCTTGAACGCGCCCTCGGTGAATTTTTGAATATTACCCTTGTGCACAAGCGTAACGCTGCGGCGTTTATTCCTGACGGCATACTCAAACGCCGCCCGGACAAGACGCTTGCTTCCCGTTTCGCTGATAGGTTTGATTCCTATGCCGGACATTTCACGTATCCGCCACCCGAATTCCTTCTTGAGAAAATCAATAAGCCGCTCTGCCTCGGCGCTGCCCGCGGGCACTTCAAGGCCGGCATAAACATCTTCCGTGTTCTCGCGGAATACGACCATGTCAACCTTTTCAGGATGTCTGACCGGGCTCGGCACGCCTTCAAACCAGCGGACAGGACGCAGGCAGACGTAAAGATCCAGTTTCTGGCGCAAAGCGACGTTCAAACTGCGGTGTCCCCCGCCAATGGGCGTGGTTAAAGGCCCTTTGATTCCGACCAGGTATTCATTGAAAGCCCTGACCGTATCTTCCGGCAGCCATTCGCCGCAGGCGTTAAAGGCCTTTTCGCCGGCCAGAACTTCCTTCCAGGCAACCGACCTTTTTCCGCCATAGGCCTTTTTCACGGCCGCGTCAAAAACTCTTACCGATGCCTTCCAGATATCCGGCCCGGTACCGTCGCCTTCAATAAAAGGAATAACCGGCCGGTCAGGTACCACGCATTCATTTTTGACCGGATCATATTTGATTTTCTCACCCATCGGTTTCTTTTCGGGCATGGTTCAACACTCCTCCTTCCAGAAGAATTTCGCGCTGCCTGGCACTCAACGAAATAAGCGCGTCAAATTTCGCGTTCTTTGTCCTGTTCAGGACTTGAATTCTTTCGCCGGCCCTCACGGTTCCGACCAAGCCCGTAATTTCAATTTCATCAGACCGGTCCAGCTGAGCGTAATCGCCTGGTTTTGCCAGAACCAGCGGGACAATGCCGTAATTGACAAGGTTGGCAAAGTGAATCCTTTCAAATGATTTCGCGATTACCGCCTTCACCCCGAGATAGCGCGGGCAGATTGCGGCGTGCTCCCGCGATGATCCCTGACCGTAGCTCATCCCTCCCGCAATTATCGAGTCAATGTTCAGTTTTTTATTTGCCAGGCAACGCCGGCTGAAATCCGGATCGACCTGCTCAAAGACAAATTGGGCGTACTTTTCTATGTTGGACCTGTATTTCAGGCGCGCGCCAGCCGGCATAATGTCGTCGGTGGTAATTTTGTCGCCGACCTTCAACTCTATTCTTCCCCTGATGCAATCTGCCAAAGGCTCGAGCGAAAGCGGCTTGCCAATGTTCGGACCGCGAACCACTTCCACTCGTGAACGCTTGGCGGCCGGCAAGGGTGGAATAATCATGCTGTCATCCAGCGGAATGACAATTTTGCTTTCAAGCGGCTGGTATTTCAATCCGGCCGCGGCCGGGTCGGTAATCACGCCGCTTATCGCCGAAACGGCGGCCGTTTCGGGACTGACGAGATACACCCCGGCCGATTTTGTCCCCGAACGTCCCTTGAAATTACGGTTCGTGGTCCGCAGGCTCACGCCGCCGCTGCGCGGGGCGTGGCAATTGCCGATGCAAAACCCGCAAACCGGTTCGAGAATTCTCGCACCCGCCTGCAGGAAGACAGCGAGCGCGCCGTTCGCCGCCAGCATGGCAAAGACCTGGCGCGAAGCCGGTGCGATGACCAGGCTGACATCTTCATGAGCCTTGCGCCCCCGGAGGATGGCGGCAACTTTCATCAAATCCTCGAAAGAGGCGTTGGTGCAGCTGCCGATCGCCACCTGGTCAACTTTCATGCCTTCGATTTCCCCGACCGGCACGACGTTGTCAGGGCTGTCTGGCATGGCTACCATCGGCTTGATACCGCCAAGGTCAATATCCATGGTACGGTCATAGCGGGCGCCCTTGTCCGGCGATATTTCCCGCCAGCAGCCGGCCCGCCCCTGCGCTTTTAAAAAAGAGCGCGTGACTTTATCGCTCGGGAAAACAGAAGTGGTAACACCGAGTTCCGCGCCCATGTTCGTAATGGTTGAGCGCTCCTGGATCGAGAGAGAAGCGATTCCTTCCCCGCCATATTCTATGACTGTCCCGGTATTCCCCTTAGTGGTGAGTTTTTGCAGGATGGCCAGGATAACATCCTTGGCTGACGACCATTTTTTCAATTCACCGTGCAGGTTTATCCTGGTTATGCGGGGGCACTCGCTAAAAAACGGAGCGCCGGCCATGGCAAGCGCCACGTCAATGCCGCCGGCGCCGACCGCCAGCATCCCGAGACCACCGCCGGTTGGCGTATGCGAGTCGGAGCCCAGGAGGGTTTTGCCGGGAGCTCCGAACCTTTCCAGGTGCACCTGGTGGCAGATGCCGTTGCCCGCCCTTGAAAAATAAGCTCCGTATTTTGCGGCGACGGTCTGGAGATACTTGTGGTCATCCGCGTTTTCAAATCCGTCCTGGACGGTATTGTGGTCGACATAGCTGACCGTGAGCTCTGTTTTTAGATTTTTAAGGCCGAGGCCTTCAAACTGCAGATACACCATCGTGCCGGTGGCGTCCTGGGTAAGAGTCTGGTCAATCCTGATTCCGATCTCGCGGCCGGTCTCGTATTTTCCGCTGGCAAGGTGCTGCCTGATGATTTTTTCCGCGATTCCTTCGCTCATTGATAGTGACCCCGGTTATTGACATCGCCTGATTATTTACATCAATCCGCCGCGTGAATAGTTACCTGATTTTATATAAATGTCAATCCGCCGCGATATAATTAAGCTCCCCGCGGTAAGCCGCGGGGCAACTTGCTGCGCCGAAGCAGCACTGGCTATGCAGATCGAGTCAGTGGCGCAAGCCAAGCGGAATTCCGCCGAAGCTTAGGCTAATCCGACTTCGTCCCGATTTGCGCAGCGCATCGGGACTTCGCCGCGGTTCGCCTCGCCATCTTGACTCGCCATAGCTCCTTTGGAGCAACGGCGGTTCATCCCTGTGGCATCCGCCTACGCAAAGCTTCGGCGCGACAAAAGCCATGGGGTATTCTGGCGAAGGCGAATAAAAAATCAAGATTTATTGATTGACTCTTCCAGGATTTTTTTATACAAACACGAAATGCATTTCCTCATTAAAACAGGGATAAAAGACGTTTTAAGCGCGGATATTTTAACTCGGCAATAACAACGAAAGGAACCAATCATGGCAGTCAAAATAAGTATTAACGGATTCGGCAGGATCGGCAGGCTTGTATATCGTGCGGCCCACGAAATGAAGGTCCTGGACCAGCTGGATTTTGTGGCGGCGAATGACCTGACCGACACCAAAACCCTGGCCCACCTGCTCAAATATGATTCAACCTTCGGTAAATTTCCCGGCACGGTCAGCCACGACGACCAGAACATCATCATTGACGGCAAGAAGATCAAGGTGCTGACCATCAAGGATGGCCCCGGCAAAATGCCATGGAAAGACCTCGGGGTCCAGGTTGTCCTGGAAAGCACCGGACGATTCACCGATAACACCGAAAAGGCCAAGGAAAACGACCGGCCGGGACTGCACATCACCGCCTCGGGCGCCAAAAAAGTCCTGATCAGCGCCCCTTCAAAGGGACACGACGTCACCCTGGTCATGGGCGTAAACGACAATGCCTACGATCCGGCCAAGCATCATATCATCTCCAATGCGTCCTGCACCACCAACTGCCTTGCGCCGATGGTCAAGGTGCTGAACGATAATTTCGGCGTTGAAAAAGGATTGATGACCACTATTCATTCCTACACGAATGACCAGCGCATCCTTGATTTCCCGCACAAGGACTTGCGGCGCGCCCGTTCGGCGGCGGTCTCGATCATCCCCACCACGACCGGCGCGGCAAAAGCCATTGCCGAGGTTATTCCGGAAATGAAAGGGAAACTGCACGGTTACGCCTTGCGCGTTCCGACCCCTGACGGCTCGGTGACCGATCTATCGGTTATCCTCAAAAAAACGGCAACGCCCGAGCAAATAAACGCGATGTTCAAGAAGGCGGCTGACAGCGGCTCCCTGAAAGGCATTCTTGCCTACTGCGACGATGACATTGTCCTGGCCGACATCGTCGGCGACAACCATAGTTGTATCTTTGACAGCAAGCTGACCATGGCCATTGGCGATAACATGGTCAAGGTGGTCGGCTGGTACGACAACGAATGGGGTTATTCCTGCCGTTGCGTGGATTTGATCAAAAAGCTGGCAGCAACTTTATAAGTAAATAATCACCGCTGATTACACTGATGGCACGGATAACAGAAGAACGGTCAAACAGTTGGACAATCAGAGAGTGGAACTATTATCCGTGTAATCCGCGATATCCGTGGTAAAAATGTCTTAAAAAATCATGAACAAGAAAACTATCCGCGACGCTGATTTTAACAACAAACGCGTGCTTATGCGCGTTGATTTCAATGTGCCGCTGGAAGACGGCCGGGTCGATGACGACACCCGCATCCGCGCCGCGATCCCGACCATCCAGTATGTCCTTAACCATGGCGCTGCAAGCCTCGTGCTCATGAGCCACCTCGGGCGCCCCGACGGCAAGGCGAACCCGGAATTCAGCCTGAAACCGGCGGCGCAAAAGATGTCCGAGCTCTTGGGCAAACCCGTGCAATTTGCCCCGGACTGCATCGGCCAGACCACGCTGGCCATGGCCAGAGCCCTTAAGCCGGGCGAAATGCTTCTTCTGGAAAACCTCAGGTTTTACCCGGAAGAAGAAGGTAAAATTGACCTGCCCAAAACCGCCCCCGAAGACCAGCGCAAGGCGGCCAAAGCCGAAATGAAGGTCAAGCAGAAAGCATTTGCCGCCCAGATCGCGCAGATGGGCGATGTTTACGTCAATGACGCCTTCGGCACGGCCCATCGCGCGCATGCTTCCATGGTCGCGGTTGCGGAATGTTTCCGGGAACGCCTGGCCGGTTTCCTGATGGAAAAGGAAATTGAATACCTGGGCAAGGCGACCACCAATCCTGCCAAGCCTTTCGTGGCTATTATCGGCGGGGCGAAGATCAGCGACAAAATCAATGTGCTGACAAACCTGTTAAGCAAGGTCGACGCCCTGCTTATCGGCGGCGGAATGGCTTACACCTTTTACAAGGCCAAGGGCCTGCCGGTCGGCAAATCGCTCTGCGAGCTTGAAAAAGTTGATCTGGCAAAAACTCTCCTGGCCCAGGCTGAACAAAACAAAGTCAAGCTCATCCTGCCGGTGGACAATATAACCGCGGACGCTTTCAGCGCCGACGCGAACACGAAGGTGGTGGGCGATAAAGGCATCGATGAAGGCTGGATGGCGCTTGATATCGGTCCGAAGACGGCTAAACTATTCGCCGCGGAAATCGCCACCGCCAGGACAATTGTATGGAACGGGCCGATGGGCTGTTTCGAAATGGCGCCATTTGAGGATGGGACCGTGGCCGTCGCCAGGGCAATCGCCGCCAACCGCTCCTGCGTCAGCGTCATCGGCGGGGGCGACAGCGTCAGCGCCGTTAACAAAAGCGGCCTTGCCGACAAGATGAGCCACATCAGCACCGGCGGCGGCGCCAGCCTTGAATTCCTGGAAGGCAAGGAACTGCCCGGCATCAAGGCCTTAAGCGATAAATAGCATTAATTCACATTTGATAACCTGGGCAATAAGACATGACAGATAAAATGGCATCATCAATGCGCAAACCGCTGGTCGCCGGAAACTGGAAGATGAACAACACGGCGGCCGAGGCGGCCGCCCTGTGCAAGGTTTTAACGCGCCTCCTGGCAAACGCCAAGGGCGTTGACGTAGTCATCTGCCCGCCTTTTACCGCCTTGGCCATGGCGGGCTCGGTCATTTCCGGGACAAACATTGTGCTCGGCGCCCAGAACATGCATTGGGAAAAATCCGGGGCGTTTACCGGGGAGGTCTCGTCCGCCATGCTGCGTGATTTATACTGCCATTATGTCATCCTGGGACACAGCGAGCGCAGGACACTTTTCGGCGAAACCGATGAAATCGTCAACCGCAAGGTCAGGACAGCCCTCGCGAGCAACCTGCGCCCGATTGTCTGTATCGGCGAAACGCTCGACCAGCGCAAATCCAATAAAACCGAGGAAGTAATCAGGTTACAGTGCCAGAACAGCTTGAAAGACCTTGATGCCGCCTCTTTCGGCAACATGATCCTGGCCTATGAACCAATATGGGCGATCGGCACCGGCATGACCGCGACCCCGCAACAGGCCCAGGATGTTCACCGGCTGATCCGTCAGCTGGTCCAGGATCAAACCGACGCAAAAACCGCCTCCTCACTCCGCATTCTTTACGGGGGCAGCGTCAAGGCGAATAATGCCGCCGAGCTATTCCATCAGCCGGATATTGACGGCGGGCTCATCGGCGGCGCCTCGCTTGACGCCGAATCGTTTGTCGCAATCGTCAACGCCGCGATTTCATAAAACAATATTACCCGGATAAACCATGTTAATTTTGAAAATACTGCTGATTGCCGTTGAAATCATTTGCAGCTTCCTGCTGATTGTCATGATTCTCCTGCAAAGGGCGAAAGGCGAAGGACTTGGCCTGGCCTTCGGCGCTGAAATGGGCGAATCGCTTTTCGGGGCCCGCGCCAGCAACGTGCTCGTCAAGGCCACCATGTGGCTCGGCACCATATTCATAATTAACACCGTGGTCCTTGCCAATATTTATTCCAACGTGTCGCCGAAATCCATCCTTGAGGAGCGGCCCAGGCCTCCCGTGGAACAGCCGTTTTCCCCCGCCCCGGCCTCCATGCCCATGGCGCCCGTTTTGCCCGCGCCGGAAACTCAACCCCAAACACCGGCGTCGCAATTGCCGGTTGCTCCTTGAGTGCATGTCCATTGCAAAAATCAATAAATGCATAATTAAAATGACGTGTCATCCTGAGCAAAGCGAAGGATCTCCGGCTTCATGAATAATTCTGAGATTCCTCTCTGCGCTCGGAATGACAATCAACTGAAAATTCCTTGCAAATTTTGTTGTGTTTTTATTTTTCTTTCCGCTTTTTTTGCCTCATTCAACATTAACGCCCCTGCCGCCGACATAAACAGCGCAGAAAACCCGAACACGCTTTACGGGGTGGCCGAGCGGATCCGCGGATTTGATCCTGTCATGGCAGGCGACGTGGCCTCGGCCCTGGCCATAAGCCGGATTTACGAGGGCCTGCTGCAATACTCATATCTCGCGCGGCCGTACCGGGTCGAACCATGCCTGTGCGAGGCAATGCCCGATATCTCGGAAAACGGCCTGGTCTATACCTTCAAGATAAAAAAGGGTGTTTTTTTCCAGGATGATCCGTGCTTTACCGCCTACGGCGGCAAAGGCCGCGAGCTGACCGCTGATGATTTTGTGTTCGCGATAAAGCGCGTGGCCGACATCAAGACCGGCTCAACCGGCTTCTGGGCTTTCAATAACCGCATTGCCGGGCTCGACGAGTTCCGCGCTGAATCCGCCGGCGAACAGGCGACCGATTACACAAAAGCGGTTGAAGGCATTACCGCCGTTGACCGCAGCACGCTGCGCATCCGGCTGAAACAGCCTTACCCGCAGCTGCTCTGGATCCTGACCATGCATTACGCCTTTGCCGTGCCGCGCGAGGCGGTTGAATATTACGGCCGTGATTTCGTCAACCACCCGGTCGGCACCGGCCCTTATACCCTCAAATCATGGGTCAGAAACTACCGGATCGAATACAATCGCAACCCGAAGTGGAAAGAAACCGACCGCGTTGAACCCTACCCCGTCGACTGCGGTGAAAATGATAAAAAGGATGGAATGCTCGCTGACCCGCCTGCAACGCTGGGCGTAGCACTGCTGGCAGGCGCCGGCAAGCCCCTTCCGTTCATTGACCGGATTGTGCAATACGTTGTCGGCGACTCAACGACTCTCTGGTTCATGTTCCTGAAAGGACAAACGGAATCATCGGGCATTTCGCGCGACAACTGGGACGCGGTGATCACTTCCGACAAGGCGCTTAAAAATGACCTGGCCGGGATGGGGATAAAGATGTTCAGCACTCCCGTGATGGAAACTTATTACATCGGGTTTAACATGGATGACCCGGTGGTCGGAGGCAACCTGTTGCTGCGCCAGGCCATGGCCTGCGCGTTTGACACTGAGCATTACGTCCATTTCTACAACAACCGCGTAATCCGCGCTTCCGGCCCCATTCCGCCGGGCATTGCCGGTTTTGAAAAGCAGGATTCACCATATCCCTTTGATCTCAATCACGCCAGGGAACTGCTTGCCCGGGCCGGATACCCCGGAGGCAAGGACCCGAAGACGGGCCGACGCTTGAAGCTTAACTTGGACATCGGCAATCCCAACGATCCCGAGGTCAGGGCTTCGGTCGAGCTTTTTTCATCTTTCATGGACAAGATCGGGATCCAGATAGTGCCGGTTTACAATAACTGGCCGACTTTTCTCTCGCGCCTGGAGCGCCGCCAGGCGCAGTTGTTCCGCCTGGGCTGGGTTGCCGATTACCCGGACGCTGAAAATTTCCTGCAGCTTTTTTACGGGCCGAACAGCTCGCCCGGCCCGAACCACTGCAATTACGCCAACAAATCATTTGACGCGCTTTACGAAAAGGTAAGGGTCATGGCGGATACTCCCGAGCGCACGGCGCTTTACATGCAAATGGCCGGGATCGTGGTTGAGGACTGTCCCTGGATCTTCGAGCAGCATCCTTTGTCGTACGGCTTACATCACCAGTGGCTGAAAAACTACAAGCCCCATGATTTCCCGTACGGGATGAACAAGTATCACGCCGTTGACTATATCCAGCGCGAGCAGTGGAAAAAAGAGCACGGGATGAAATAATTAATCAGCCCGGGATAAAGCTTTCTTTCCCTGACATTGCCAGGATGGTTTCGGCAATCAAAGAGACCGTCGTTTCCAGATCGCCGAGCGAGACCACTTCCACCGGGGAATGCATGTAGCGGTTCGGGATGCTGACCAGCGCCGCGGCGCTGCCGCCCCGCGCCAGCTGCATGGCGTTCGCGTCAGTCCCCGTCGCCCGCGGCTCGGCCTGCATCTGGTATTTGATACCTTTTTTCCTGGCAGTATTGCACAGCATTTTACCAAGCACCGGGTTGATGTTGGCGCCGACGTGAAGAATCGGCCCTTTGCCGAGGGATATATCGCCGGTCCTTTTCGGCATGCCCGCCGGGTAATCCGAGGTAAAGCCGACATCCACGGCAATCCCGGCGGTCGGTTTGATGTTGTAGGAACTTGTTATCGCCCCCCTCAGGCCGATCTCTTCCTGGACGGTCGAGACTGAATACACGCCCACACTCAGCTTTTTCTTTGCCAGCGCTCCCATGACTTCGGTTACGACCCACGCCCCCACCCGGTCGTCAAAAGCACGCGATGAAACGAGCCGGTTGCGCAGTTCAAAAAAGTCCGGCACGATCACGATCGGATCACCCACCGCCACCGCTTTCATGGCGTCTTTCTTGTCCTTGGCCCCGATATCAATCCACAGGTCATCCAGCTTCAATTCCCGGCCGCGCTCGGCCGCGTCCATCAAGTGCACGGCCTTGCGGCCGATAACTCCGCGCACCGTCCCTTTCGAGGCAAGGATATCCACCCGCTGGCAGACCAAAGTGGCCGGATCAAGGCCGCCTATCATCGCGAAATACAGAAAACCCTTGTCGTCAACATGCGTGATCATCAGGCCGATCTCGTCCACGTGTCCCGCCAGCATGACTTTCATCGCGGCCTTCTCGTTCAGCACGCCGATGACGTTCCCGTGCACGTCGGTCGAGACCCGTTCGGCGAACAATTTCATGCGCTGCCTGATTATTTTCTGGGCCGGAACTTCAAAGCCGGAAGGCGAAGGCTGAAGCATGAGATTTTTTAAAAACGCGTAGGAATCCTTATTCATGTCAGGGTACCTTTCAATATTCTGCGAAACAATTGTCCAGTCGGACAACAATCAACAACAATGCCGGCCGAATGTCAAGCGGGGAAGAAATCAGTATTTTTACCACGGATAACACTGATACTGATAGTCGCCCCAGCCTTCGAGGGAGGCCTGAGTATATCCGTGCCATCCGTGAAATCCGTGGTATGGCTTTAATATTCCCTTGTTACCGGTCAGAACAAAACCATTTTATCGCGCGCCGCCCTGGTTTGTTTGAACAGGCAACGGGCTTTTTTAACCAGCAGATCGATCCCGTCGTCATTTCGTGTATAATCATGATGGGTTAGTATCAATTCTCCCGCATGAGCCGAACGCGCCAGCGCAACGCCCTTTTCCCAGCTGCTGTGCCCCCAGCCGCGATGCGCTTTCATTTCACCGGGCAAATACTGGGCGTCGTAAATCAAATGATCGCACCCAGCGCATAATTGCCGCAATTTTTTTTCACGTATAATATCTCCGTGTTCATGGTCGGTCACCACGGCGACGGATCCCGCTGAAGTATCAAGGCGATAGGCCAGGCAGCCCTGGGGATGCGAAACAGCGCACCAGGCAACACGAACCCCGTATAAAAGTATCGAGCTTGTCTCCTGCGGCAAATCCCGCATTTCAATCGCGCAGGGCAAATCATCCCAATGGACCGGCCAATACGGCGGACGGATTAAATTTCTAACGGCGGAACGCCACCTGTCCCTGCGGGCGGGAGCGGCCATAACGCGCAAGGATGAATCCTGGTTGTATAGCCGCCTGAAAAAAGGCAGACCCATGACGTGATCGAGATGAAAATGAGTAAACAAAAGAGTCGCCGGCCGTGACTCCTCATCCTTGCGCTCTTCAAGCAGGGCAATCCCCGTCCCGGCATCAATTATAATCTTTCCTCCGCCTGTATTAAGACAAAAGCAGGTTGTGTGGCCGCCATATCTCAAAAATTCCCCGCCTGCCACTGGCATCGTGCCCCGCGCACCGAGGATAATAAAAGTCGGTTTCATAGAGATTGTTCTAGTAGAATTGAGATTTTTTACCGCAGAGACGCAGAGGTCACAGAGTTAAAATAATTTTTAAATAAAAAAAACAGAACCATAAATATTTTCGGTCTCCGCGTGCTCCGCGCCTCAAGCGAAGCGGGCGGTTAAATTACTTTTCCATGTTTCTGATCCGCGCTTCCAGCGCGTCAATTCTGTCCAGCAGGTCAAATACAAGCGCCATTGAATCAAGGCTTATCTGGAGATGGCGCTGCAAACGGAGAATTCTCCGGACAGTCTGCACGGTTTCCACATCGAAACAAATCGTTTTTGAATGTTCGCGTGGATTTATTAAATCCACGGCAACCAGTTCCCGGACTATATCCAATGTCGTCCCGGCCTTGTCAAGGCCAAGGGCAGCGCCGGTTATACGCCGTTGCACTGGGCCGCAGGGGCAGGGAAAACCAGCGTGGCGGAAACGCTTTTACAGCACGGGGCGTATGTTAACGCCCGGGATGATACCGGCGCCACGCCTATGCACCTGGCGGCTTTTAATGGTCATTTGAAAACCGTGGAAATGCTGATTGCCATGGGCGCGGATTTGAATGTTCGCAACGTGCGGCTGAGGATCCCTCTGCATAATGCCGCCGGCCGGGGATATGATGAAATAACCGCAAAACTGCTGCGCGCCAAATCAGATGTTAGCGCGCGCGACAGCATGGGCATGACCCCCCTGCATGTTGCCGCCATTTACGGGCATTGCAAGGTGATTGAATTGCTCGCTAAAAATGGCGCCGGATTGAACGAGCGTGACAACGCCGGAAATCCGGCAATCACGCTCGCTGTTCAATTCGAACAATACGATGTTGTTAAAATGCTGCTGCGCATGAACGCGGCGCACAGCATCAAGAACGACCTTGGCCTGACTCCTTTACATCTTGCCGCCAGGAAGGGGCAGCTTAAAACTGTCGAGCTGCTTTTGGACAGCGGTGCCCTTGTTTCCCCGGTTGATAACCACGGGCAGACACCGCTGCAGTGGGCTGAACTGAAAGGTCACGGGGAAGTGGCTGCAATGCTCAGGGAGAGAAAGAAGAACGATAACTCCAAGCCTCAAATCCCAAACCCCAAATAAATTACATTTACCGAACTTCCAATGGCTTAAACATTTTTGTCAGCATGTTGACCTTTGGATAATTTGATATTGGCGCTTTGTCAGTGGAGTTTGTAAATTCAAATGCCTGTAAGGTTTAAAGATTATTATGAAACGTTTGGCATTGCGCGCAGCTCTACCCACGATGAAATCCGGAAAACCTATCGCAAGCTGGCGCGCAAATATCATCCGGATGTGAACAAGAGTCCGGAGGCCGAAGGCAAGTTCAAGGACATTGCCGAGGCCTATGAAGTGCTCGGCGACCCTCAGAAACGTAAAAGATACGATGAATACGGCGTGAACTACCATTCGGGCGACGAGTTTCACCCGCCGCCCGGGGCGGAAGAGGCTTATCAGTTTTACGGCCAGCCATCAGCTTCCGGTTTTAACAGCGATGATCTCGGCGGCTTCAGTGACTTTTTTGAAACCCTATTCGGCGGCCGGGGCGGCATGGGGCAGTCATTCCGGCACGCCAACTTTGCCGACTCGGCGAGGCACGCGCGCGGCCAGGATCATGAGGCCGGTATTACGATCAGTCTCGAGGAAGCCTTTCATGGATGCAGAAAGTCAATTTCATTGCAGACCGCCAGGCTTGACGAGCAGGGTCGGGTTCAGCGCCAGACCAAGAGTTACAATGTCCGGATTCCGCCGGGCACGCTTGACGGCATGAAAATCAGGCTGGCCGGGCAGGGAGGCTCCGGATATACCGGTGGTTCAGCCGGTGATTTATATTTACATGTTTCCATCGCGCCTCACCACGTGTTCAAGTGGAGCGGCAGGAACCTTGAAATAAACGTGCCGATTACGCCCTGGGAAGCTTTGCTGGGCGCGAAAATAACCGTACCCACTATGCAAGGAAAGGCGTCTTTAACCGTTGGGTCGGGAACCCAGTCCGGGCAGAAATTCCGCCTGAGCGGGAAAGGGTTTCCCGCTCGCAATCCCGGCGATTTGATTGTTACGGTTCAAATCGCCGTCCCGCGTTCGGTTTCGGCCAGCGAGCGTAAAATCTATGAGGAATTGGCGAAACATTCTTCATTCAAACCGAGGGGATAGGTTGTTATAATGTATAATAATGTCAATAAGGTAGGGACGGTCAGCCTGTCCGTCCGTGATTACGG
>Ga0351909_1084_pt1 | contig 30780 bp, 23 predicted proteins | sample TotcelHT113001L4_FD_206864 | JGI IMG/M metagenome (GOLD analysis project Ga0351909, IMG submission 206864) | Enriched cells from coal bed in the Powder River Basin, Montana, United States - Total cells T11 rep1 HSBNCT.T11.300.1.L4 ... | reverse complement strand
GATCTGGTCAATATACGGAAGCACAACCTATATGACGCAAATGAGTATGCGGAAATGCTTAAAAAACGGGCCGTTCTAAATGTTAAAAGAGATGATCATGTTTTCTTTATCGTAAACGGAAAGAATTATGTCGGCGGCCTTAAGGATATTCGTGAAGACCTCATTGCCGAGATAGAAAATAGCATTTCGTCAGGTTTAATTTTAAATCCTTCCGGACAGTTGCCTGCCGAGAAGTCCCCGGCTTACAAGGTTATGCAACCTTCCGTCAGTTCGCGCGCAACACTGCGTGAGGATAATTTTAGCGGTGCGTTGGAATTTGTCCGGCAGCGCGGATGGAAGGGCGGGGGGAGGGCTGCTCTTGACGAAAATAATTCTTTCCCTTATCCCATAGCCGTCTTGTTGCTGGCGGGGTTCCTTGACGGAATAAATCCCTGCGCATTTGCTACGATTGTTTTCCTGGTAACCAGTCTGCTTGCAGGCGGGGGACGCAGAGAAAAACTTTTATTTATAGGTCTAGGGTTTTGCATTGCGGTTTTCCTGACTTATTTCCTCCTTGGATTGGGCTTATTCCAGTTTTTCCGTTTGAGTTATACGCGTTTCTGGCTTGGCACATTATTGAACTGGGTCCTGATTGTCGGGCTTGTTGTCATGGCCGTAATTTCATTTCATGATGCCTTTCTTTACAGACGAACTGGCCGCCAGGATGGCATTGTCATGAAATTGCCCAGACGGATTACCCAACTCATTCATAAATTAATCCGTTTAGATCTCTCCAGTAGTTATTATTATAATGGCAGTTTAATCCGTTTAGATCTCTCCAATTGGCATTATTTTGCTGGCAGTTTTTTACTGGGTTGTGTTGTTACTATCCTGGAAAGCATATGCACCGGCCAATTATATGTGCCCACGCTTGCATATTTAGCGCGCGAATCTCATCTCAGGCTCAAGGCTATTGGTGGCTTGGCCTTGTATAATTTCATGTTCACCCTTCCGCTAATTTTTATTTTCTTCATTGCTCATCATGGCGCGCGTTATCAAGTTTTAATAAACTGGAGTAAAAAAGATTATTTCTGGGCCAGGTGTGCCACTGGCTGCTTTTTCATTCTTCTCGCGGGCTTGCTGTGCTTTACCTGATTATGGCAGCTCGATTCGAATTGACTTTCAACGGCTCAGGCGGTATTAGAACTTGCTGATATTCAGAATAATATGAGTTTAGCGGTTGATATATCAGGATATATCCGGAGAGCGTTTGCGCGGGCATTAAAATGAATAACAAAATTGAAGCGGCAAAAAAAATCAACGTGGATTACGTCGCGAAACTCGCGAGGATATCACTTGTTGATGATGAAAAAAGTCTTTTCCAGAAGCAGTTAGAGGAAATTGTGGGGTATGTGAATGACGTTGCATCAGTTAAGGTAGACGGCGTTCTCCCTGTAACTCATTCAATAGAAAAGAATAATGTCTTTCGTCAGGATATATCAATCCCCGGCTTGGATCGGGATACGGTTTTAAAAAACGCGCCCCTGAATGATGGGCAGCAGTTTCTTGTCCCAAAAATAGTATAAGGATCGGCAATGACGGCGCTGCATGAGAAAAATATCGGCGAGATAAGCGGCATGCTGCGGGGTCGGAAATGTTCTTCAGTTGAGCTTGTCCGGCAGTTTGTTTCCGTCATTAGATCCAAGGATCCGGCCGTCGCCGCTTTTATAAGCCTGGACGAGGAATACGCCCTTGAACAGGCGCGTATGGCGGACGAAGAGCTCCAAAAGGGGACGGATAAAAAACTGCTCGGTATTCCGCTGGCAATCAAAGATGTCATCAATGTCAGGGGGCAGCCATGCACGTGCGCTTCAAAAATACTTGCGGGTTATGTTTCTCCGTATGATGCCACGGCTATAGCCCGTTTGCGGGCGGAGGGCGCGATTTTTCTCGGCAGGACCAATATGGATGAATTTGCCATGGGCTCAAGCACGGAAAATTCATCATATAAGCCGACCCGTAATCCGTGGGACTTGGATCGTGTGCCGGGGGGATCAAGCGGCGGGTCAGGCGCGGCCGTTGCCGCAGACGAGACTGCCGCGGCGCTTGGCTCTGACACCGGTGGTTCGGTTCGCCAGCCTGCCTCTTTTTGCGGTTGTGTCGGATTAAAACCGACTTATGGCCGTGTCTCGCGTTATGGCCTTACGGCTTTCGCGTCATCGCTTGACCAAATCGGGCCAATGACCAAGTGCGTTCGAGATTCCGCTACTTTATTGCAGGTAATGGCCGGGCATGACGTCATGGACTCCACCTCTGCCAACCATCCCGTTCAGGAATATGCGTCATGTCTTGATAAAAACCTGAAGGGTTTGAGAATCGGGCTTCCGCGCGAATATTTTATCAAGGGCATGGATCCGGAAGTTGAAAAGGCCATTCATGTCGCTGTCAGCCAGTGTGAAAAACTGGGGGCAAGGCCGGTCGAGGTAAGTTTGCCAATGACACCTCATGCGGTTGCAGTCTATTATATCATTGCCTGCGCCGAGGCTTCGGCCAACCTGGCCCGGTTTGATGGAGTACGTTATGGCTTGCGTGCGAAAGACGCTGGCGATCCCTATGAAATGTATTGCCGGACGAGGGAAGAAGGTTTCGGGGCTGAAGTCAAGAGGAGGGTCATCCTGGGGACATACGTGCTCAGCAGCGGTTACTATGATGCTTATTACCTGCGGGCGCAAAAAGTTCGAACTCTGATCCGGCGTGATTTTGAGAATGTATTTGCCAATGACTGTGATCTGCTTTTGGCGCCTGTTGCACCGACAGTCGCTTACAAACTGGGCGAAAAAACCGATGATCCCCTGCAGATGTATCTGGGTGATATTTTGACAATTCCCGCGAATCTGGCGGGAATATGCGCGCTTTCCGTGCCATGCGGTTTTACATCCGGCGGACTTCCGGTCGGGCTTCAGATCATTGGGCCTGCCTTCCGTGAGGACTTGATTCTGCGCGCGGGATACGCCTACGAACAGGCGACCGGCTGGTTTCTGCAGAAACCGCCGCCATTTCAAGATATAAAATGAAATATAATGCAACTATAGGGCTTGAAGTTCATGTTCAGCTCCTGACACGGACAAAAATGTTCTGTGCCTGCAAAAGCGACTATGGTTCCATGCCTAACACGCAGGTGTGCCCGGTTTGTCTCGGGTATCCCGGTGCGCTCCCGGTTATCAACGAGGAGGCTGTCCGCTTGACTGTTTTGACCGGGTTAATGCTTGGTTCTAAAATAAATTCTTTCAGCAAATTTGACCGTAAGAATTATTTTTATCCGGACATGCCTAAAAATTACCAGATTTCCCAGTACGACTGTCCTTTTTGTACGGGGGGTGAGCTGGAAATCATCTGTGGCGAGCAGGCCAAAAAAGTAAAATTAACCCGCATTCATCTTGAGGAGGATGTCGGCAAAAATATGCACGTGGGTGATCTAAGCAGTGTTGATTTCAATCGCGCCGGCCATCCGCTCATGGAAATAGTCACCGAGCCTGATATGAGTTCGCCCGAGGAGGCCTATGCCTTTCTATTGGCGCTTAAGCAGATCTTGACTTATGGTCTTGTCAGCCGCTGCAACCTTGAGGAGGGAAATGTCCGCTGTGACATCAACTGCAGTGTCCGCCCGGAACATCAGTCGCAGCTGGGGGTAAAGGCTGAAATAAAGAATCTTAACACTTTCAAAGGTGTTTTTCAGGCCTTGAAATATGAAATAAAACGCCAGGCCGAACTCCTCAAGACTGGCGGGACGGTTGTGCAAGAAACACGGAGATGGGATTCTGACCGGGAAGTGACCGAAAGCATGCGGTCAAAGGAGGAGGCCCATGATTACCGCTATTTCCCGGATCCTGATCTTTTGCCGGTGGTTTTAAACCAAGAACAAATCAATCGCTGGAAAAAAGATATTCCCGAACTGCCACGGCAGAGATGTGCCCGGCTTGTTTCTCAGTACGGCATTCCGGAATACGACGCCAAGGTTTTGTCATCCGAAAAGGCGCTGGCCGATTTTTTTGAACAGGCGGCCGACCTGTCCGCCAGCCCCAAGGCGGCATCAAACTGGGTGATGACGGAAATGCTTCGATTGCTCTCTGAAAAGGCAATTGAAATCAGCGCAGTAAAAATATCTCCCAAATCCCTGGCGGAACTGGTAAATTTAGCGGAAAGCGGGAAGGTGAATTCCGGCAGTGCCAAGCAGGTTTTCGCGGTGATGTTTGAAAAGGGCGGCAGCCCGGAACAATTGATCGGTGAAATGGGACTGGCGCAGGTTAGTGACGCTACTGAGCTCGTAAAATTTGTTAGGCAGGCGATTGCCGGCAACTCAAAATCCGTATCGGATTATCGCGGCGGCAAGGAGGCGGCCTTGAAATACCTCGTCGGACAAGTAATGCGCCTGAGCCGCGGCAAGGCAAATCCGCAGATTGTCCAGGAGTTGTTAAAAAAAGAGCTGTCCGGCTGAGGCGCGCAGGCGCAACGGAAAAGAAAGTGTTGTATGACTCTATAAAGATTTTTTATTATCTGCGACATATTTTTCTGGAAAGAGGCGTATCAATTGACTTCAAATGATGATTATATAATTGAGATCCTGAAGGACGTGGGGCTTCTCAAGGTTGAGCAGCTTGCGGAAGCGCGCGCCATGGCCGGGGAGCACCACGGCAGCCTGCTTGACGTGCTGATCGAACAAGGCACGCTTTCCAAGATGGAAGTCCTGAAAACCGTGGCGATGCAGCTCGGTATGGATATTGTTGTCCTGGCCGACCACGATATTGCGCCGGAGATTATTCAACAGGTGCCGGCGGCCATTGCGCGGAGATACAAGGTTATTCCTCTCTTTGATTCGGATGGCCAGCTGACAGTCGCGCTCAGTGACCCTGTCAATATTGAAGTTCTGGACAGCTTGCGCTATATCCTCAAGCGCAACGTTGAGGGAGTGGTGGCCTCGGACGAGGAAATAGCCATAGCGCTTGATCATTATTACGGTCCCGAGGAGAAAACGGTAGAAGAAATCATGGAGAGTGACGCCGCGACCGGCGATTCCCTCAGCGTGCGCGTTGGTGACGGTGACGAGGGTACGCCGGCCACGGAGGCCGATTCGCAGATCATCAAGCTCGTCAGCCTGATTATTCTTGAGGCGCAGAGGAACAGGGCTTCCGATATCCACCTTGAACCACTTGAAAAACGTTTCCGTGTCCGTTACCGCATAGACGGCGTTTTGCGCGAAGTGCAGAATCCGCCCAAGCGGCTTCAGCCGGTCATCCTCAGCAGGCTGAAACTGATGGCCGGCATGAAAATCGCCGAAAAACGCATTCCCCAGGATGGACGCATCCAGATCAATGCAGCCGGTGAAGACCTTGATTTGCGCGTTTCAACCGTTCCTGCTTCTCACGGGGAAAGCATTGTGATGCGTCTTCTTTCCAAGAAGAGCCTCCAGCTTGGGCTTGCGAAACTTGGCCTGTTCGCCGATGACCAGCAGGTGTTTGAAAAAATGATTGCGATGCCCGACGGTATTGTTTTGGTCACCGGCCCGACCGGTTCCGGTAAAACAACCACTCTGTACGCCTGCCTCAATCACCTTAACCGGCCCGACCGTAAAATAATAACCGTGGAAGACCCGGTTGAATACCAGATCGCCGGGATTAACCAGGTTCATGTGCGCGATGAAATCGGTCTGACTTTTCCGGCTGTTTTGCGTTCAATTTTGCGCCAGGCGCCGAATATAATAATGGTCGGCGAGATACGCGATTTTGACACGGCCGAAATAGCCATTAACGCATCCCTTACCGGGCACCTTGTGTTCAGCACCTTGCATACCAACGACGCTCCGAGTGCCATTAGCCGCCTTCTTGATCTGGGCGTTAAGCCGTTTTTGCTTGCCTCCTCTATGCGATGTATCATGGCCCAGCGTCTCGTGCGCGTTATTTGCGAGCAATGCAAGGAAACTTATAAAACCACGGAGCTTGAATTGAAAGGCCTGGGGTCGGCGGCGGCCCAGTTTGCCAATGCCCAGCTCTACCGTGGCAAGGGATGTGCCGCCTGTGGACAAACGGGCTACATGGGCCGAAAAGGTATTTATGAGATATTTGTCATTAACGAGGAGGTTCAAGCGCTCATTTACAAGCAGTTGCCCGCCTCGGACTTGCGGCTCAAGGCGCGCGAGCTGGGAATGCGCACCCTGCGCGAGGACGGTTTGCGCAAGGTCCTTGCCGGAATCACCACTTTGGAAGAAGTAATCAGCGTAACAATGGGAGATTAAAATGGCAGAAGATAAAAATTTCAGTCACGGCATGAACGAACTTCTTGCAGTTGTTGTCGAAGAAGGCGCTTCGGACTTGCATATTTCGGTTGATTTGCCGCCGATGCTCAGGTTGCACGGCGCCCTTCAGGCGGTTGATTGCCCGGTCCTCAAGGCCGAGGACACGGAAAAACTGATGAAAAGCATCACCTCTGATGCCAACCAGCAGAAGGTGCGTGAAGGCGGCGGCGTGGATTTCGGCTTTTCCTTCGGCATTAAGGCCCGTTTCCGCGTGAGCGTACTGCGCGAGCGCGGTAACATCGGCATGGTCTTGCGCCAGATTCCATCAGAATTGATTTCGCTTGATCAAATCGGCCTTCCGCCGCAGGTCAAGGATTTGCTATATCGCCAGCGCGGCCTGATCCTCGTAACCGGCCCGACCGGCTCAGGCAAGACAACCACATTGTCGAGCATGATTGACCTGATTAACACCGAGCGCGACTGCCATATCATCACGATTGAGGACCCGATCGAATATTATCACAAGCACAAGCGCTCGATCGTTACCCAGCGTGAAATCGGAGTGGACGTGCCCAATTTCAAGGAGGCCTTGCGCCGCGCCCTGCGTCAGGACCCGGACGTCATCCTCGTCGGTGAAATGCGCGATCTGGAAACGATGGAGGCGGCAATCACCGCGGCGGAAACAGGCCATCTTGTTTTTGCCACCCTCCATACAACCGGCGCCGCGCGCACCGTGGACCGTATCGTGGATGCGTTCCCCACTGATCAGCAGGAGCAGATCAGGACGCAGCTATCCTCGACGCTTGTCGCGGCTGTTTCGCAGCTGCTCCTTGTCCGCAAGGACAAGCCCGGTCGTATTGCCGCGTTTGAACTGATGATCACGACCCCCTCGATCCAGTCGCTTATCCGCGATAACAAGACCTTCCGCATTGTTTCCGATATCCAGACCGGCGCCAAATGGGGGATGGTTACGCTGGACGCCTATCTCCTTTCGCTCTTTGAAAGGGGAGTTATCAGTTACGAGAACATGATTATCAAGGCCCAGGATCCGGAATCTATTACTGCGAAATTGCAGGGCGCTAGAAAGTAAGCATGAAGGAGAATTAATGGCAGAACTCGTGAAATACGATCCTTTACTGCAACTGCTGATTGATCATCATGTCGTCAAGGACTCCCAGGTTGCGGAAATATTGGAGGAGCAGAACCGCGCCGGCAACCCTATGCAGAAAGTCGTGATCGATCTCGGGATTATCAACGAGAGCGATCTGCTCGTCATGATTGCCAGTCATCTCGGCACCTCGGTCGTCAAGCTGGCGGATCGTGAAATCAATGAGGGAATGATCAAGTCCATCCCGGCTAGCGTCGCCCGCATGTATAATGTCGTGCCGATTTCGGTGGATTCTAATTCGGTCGTCCTGGCGGTTTCCCAGTTGCTTTCTCCGGAAGTAGTGGACGAAATCAGGTTTGTGCTTACCAAAGACGTGACCTTTGTTCTCGCCCGGGAAAACGACGTTCAAAACCTTATTAACAAGTTTTACGGCGAGGACAGCTCGACAATGAACGAGATGCTTTCTTCGCTTGAATCCGATATTGAGGGCGGCCTGATTGAACTCCAGGAGGGCAAGGTGGACGAAACCGGGATCGAGCAAGCGGCCAACGCCAAGCCCGTAGTGCGCTTCGTCAACGTGGTTTTATATGAGGCGGTCCAGGCCAAGGCTTCCGATATCCATTTTGAACCTTTTGATACTGAATTCAAAATCAGATACCGGGTGGATGGGGCGCTTTATGAAATGTCGCCTCCGCCGAAAAAATTGGCCTTGCCCGTCATCTCGCGCATAAAAGTCATGTCCAACCTGAATATCGCCGAGCGCCGGCTGCCTCAGGATGGCCGCCTGCAGATGACCATGCTCGGGCGGCAGATTGATTTCCGCGTCTCCACATTGCCGACCCAGCACGGCGAGAGCGTTGTGCTCCGTATCCTGGACCGGTCAACCGTGTCGCTTGAGCTTGAAAATCTCGGCATGCCGACTGATGTCTATGATGCTTTTTCGAGCGATATTAACAAGCCGAACGGGATTATAATCGTGACCGGTCCGACCGGTTCAGGCAAAACCACAACGCTTTATTCAGCTTTGCGACGGATCAATTCCATCGAGGCAAAACTTCTGACCATCGAAGAGCCGGTTGAATATGACATCGAGGGAATAATTCAAGTCCAGACGAACGACGCCATTGGCGTGACATTTTTGAGATGCCTGCGCGCCTTCCTCCGTCAGGACCCCGACATTATCATGGTCGGAGAAGTGCGCGATCTTGATACCGCCAGGGTTTCCATCCAGGCCTCGCTCACCGGTCACCTGGTGATGACCACCCTGCATACCAATGACGCGGCCGGCGCGGTCACCAGGTTGATAGATATGAACGTTGAGCCCTTTTTGATTTCATCCACCCTGGAAGCAATCCTTGCCCAGCGCCTGGTTCGTAAAATCTGCCAGAAATGCAAGACTTCCTTCCAGCCCGATAAGACATTGCTGGACCGTTTGAACCTGACCGCGGAAACTGTCAGCGGTCGGCCTTTTTATTACGGAAAAGGATGCGATGAGTGCCATGAGACCGGTTACCGGGGACGCAAGGGCATATATGAGTATATGCCAATTACTGAACCGATTCGCATCCTTATCAACGAAAAAAAACCGACGCTTGAAATAAGGAATAAGGCGGTTGAACAGGGGATGCGGCTCCTGCGCGATGACGGCATCCGTAATATATTTGACGGTTTCACCACCGCCGACGAGGTCCTGCGCTATACCTGATACGCCATGTTGCTTTTCAGATTATGATCCTTCAGATATGCCTGCTGTCGGCCTCGTTTTTGACGGAATAGCCGGAGTTTTGACGTTCCACGTTAACTTTGTGTTTTTCGCGGTAGGCGTTATAAACGTCATCGGCTGTCATGTCGAGAACTTGGGCGAGTGAAATAAGGAAATGGAACATGTCTACCACTTCCACGCGCGCGTTTTGCTTGTCAAAGGTCTGGTATTTTGCCCACCATTTCCAGGGAACGCTGTCGGTCAGCTCCGCGATTTCCTGCGAAAGCGCCCGGCAATAGTTCAGGATCCATTCCGGCTTATTCTTTTCCGGCAGGTTAGGGGTGTCTATCCCGATTTTCCTGTTGAGTTCGCCCTGTAACTGGAACAATTCATCAAATTTGTCAGCCATTTTAACGCCTTTCGATAATAGTACAATTTTTGTAAACTTATGATAAAATAGCAAAAGTTTAACCGAAAATCCATATGAATATCTGGTTATATAGTGACAAAATGAACTCGACAAACAGCCGTGCCCGGATTACATTTTATTATCTCAAAGCAACCATCATATTAATATAACGCGATGAATGTTAACCGGCATGACAGGGATATATTGCGGCGGCTTGCAGAAAAAAAGGCCGCGGTTGCTGCCATGCCCGTCCAGGAAGAGCGCAGGCAATTATGGACGGCGCTTAACCGCCTTGATCCGGTTAAGCCCATGGTCTGGTTGAACGAGGTGCCTTGGAATGAAGTCAAGTCCTGCGAATTAAACCTTGAGTGTTCAGACCTATTCTGCCAATCCATTGAAAAAAAACTACGCAGGGAATTATACCAGTGGGACCACATGCCCGGCGACATGGTCGTTGAGCCGGCAATTGAATCGCCCCTCGCGATAACAGACACCGGGTTTGGAATTGAGGAAGATGTTGAATCTATCACCCTCGACCCGGGCAGCTATGTTAAATCGAGGCATTTCAAGATCCAGATTTCCGACACCGACGATGTTTCGAAAATAAAGGACCCGGTCGTTACCCATGATGTCTTCAAGTCGGAAGAAAGCTTTCAGGCCATGGCCGGGATTTTTAAGGATGTGATCCCGGTCCGCAAGGCCGGTTTACGCGGGCTCTGGTTCGCGCCCTGGGATTACTTAATACGCTGGACCGGGGTTGAGGAGGCCTTGACCGACATGGCCCTGCGTCCCGATTATATTCACGCCCTTATCAGCCGGCTCGTCGAAGCTTACCAGAAGATGCTTGACCAGTATGAATCGCTATGTTTGCTCTCGCTGAACAATCAAAACGTGCGGATCGGCTCTGGCGCGTACGGCTATTCGGATGAATTGCCTGCAAAAGGTTTTAACCCGGAGCAGGTCAAAACAGGCGATCTCTGGGGGTGCGCCACCGCCCAGATATTTTCCGAGGTATCGCCGGAAATGCACTGGGAGTTCGCCATGCAATACGAAGTGCGCTGGATGGAACGATTCGGCCTGAATTATTACGGATGTTGCGAGCCGCTGCACAACAAGCTGGAAATCCTGAAATGCGTGCCTCGCCTCCGGAAAATATCAGTGAGCGCCTGGATGGATGTGAACAAGGCTGTCCGCGAAGCCGGCGGCAAGTACGTCTTTTCGCTGAAGCCCAACCCGGCCTTCCTGGCCGAGGACACCTGGCGACCCGATCAGGTCCGCAAGGAACTGGAAACGAAGCTGGCTGTCATGCGGGGATGCCCGGTTGAAATCATCATGAAGGACATAAGCACTTTCCGATATGAGCCGGAGCGACTGTGGGAATGGGCCAAAATCGCCTCGAAAACTGCGGAGAAATATGCATGACATCCAAATCCTTACAGGCCCTGAATCTTCGTAACCTGTTGAAAACCGGCGCGTTCCGGTTTATTGACGCGTCAACCCCGTGGTTTTATTACACTTCCGGACAGGTCGGTCCGTACTATGTTCAGAGCATTTCGATTGAAAAAGACGGCACTAAATACGCCTGCGCGGTTAAATCGCTTGTTGCGCTGATTAAGGCGGAAATCGGCCGTTTCGATGTCATCTCCGGGGGGGAAACTCGCGACTGGGATTTTTCAAATCCGGTCGCCGTTTCCCTGAAGAAGCCCCATGCCAAAATGTACAAGGACGGGCGGCTGATCGGCGCAGATGTAAAGGGAAAAACCGTTCTGCATGTGGCCGACCTGAACAATGAAGGATCTTCCGTCCGCGATTACTGGAGGCCCATCATTGCTAAAAACGGCGGCTCGCTGATCGCCGTGGTATCGTTTGTCGATCGGATGGAGGAGGGGGTTGAGCTCTTTAAAAAAATAGGATTGCCGTCTTTCCCGGTGGTTCCGCTTGACAAGCCGGCGTGGGATCTTATTCTGACTGACGGTCTCATATCCGGCGGATTGCACAAGCAATTAATTGCCAGAATGCGCGACCGCAGGAAGTGGGCGGTAAACGCCTTGCTCGCAAATCCGGAATACTTCCGGCGTTTTTATTCCGCGGATGCCACGCGCGCAAAGGCCGAAAAAATCATGCGCACATATCCGGAAATAACAGAAAGGTTCAGGAAATAATAAACAATGCGAATCGATCCTCACGTCCACTGCCGTGACGGCCGCCAAAGTTACAAGGAAACGATAGAGCATGTCTTCCGGCTTTGCGATTCGCAGGGGATTGACGTGATTTTCGACATGCCGAATACTGATCCGCCTGTTTTAAAAACTGAAGACGTCGAAAAACGTTTGAGTATTGTGCCGAAAAACGACTTTCTCCGTTACCGCCTTTTTGTTGGATCAACTCCTGATGCAAGACAGTTGCAGGAAGCGGTGCGGATGGTCAAGGAGTGCCGGCAGGTTGTTGGCTTAAAATTATATGCCGGGCCGACCGAGGGCAACCTGGGGGTGTGCGCGGAAAAAGATCAAAAGATGATTTACGATGTGCTGGCCGGTCTTGGCTACGAAGGGGTATTGGCCGTACATTGTGAGAAAAAAAACCTTTGCCGTCAGGATTTTGACCATCAAAAACCGGTCAGTCACTGTGCAGCGCGGCCGCCCGAGGCCGAAATCAGCGCCGTTGACGACCAGATTAAATTCGCGCGGACTTCAGGATTTCGCGGTGTGCTGCATATCTGCCACGTATCGGCCGCTGCTTCGCTTGCTTTAATTAAATCCGTAAAGGCTGAGATCCGGATTACATGTGGCGTTACGCCGCACCATCTTTTGTGGGCGTGCACGCAGATGAATAATCGCGATGGCCTGCTCTACAAGGTAAATCCACCATTGCGGGAACTGAATAACTGCATTGCCATGCGCCAGGCCCTGAAAAACGGCGATATTGACTGGATTGAAACTGATCACGCTCCTCATCCTGTCAGCGAAAAATTGTATCCGCCTTACGCCTCAGGTTATCCTTCGATTTGCCTTTACGGTGAACTGGTTGACAAGTTGCTGCCGCTCTGGGGCTTTGATGGCAGCCGGATAAATGATGTGACCTGTAACAATATCAGGAAAACTTTTACGGAAAGGAAAGTGTAAGATGACATTTAAGGACTTAATCGGCCAAAAGGTCGGGGCATGCGTTTCGGGAGGCCTTGACAGCCGGACTATAACAAAAAAAATGACCGAAACAGGGATTAAGGTGTTGTGCTTTACCGCTGACCTTGATCAGCCGGATGAAACTGATATCGGCCGGATTCGTGGACGCATGGCCCGGTGCGGGGCAGATACCATCATCGTCGATCTGAAAAAAGAGATGGCCGAAGCATGTTACCTTGTTTTAAAAGCACAGGCGAAATACGACGGCGGATACTGGAATACAACCGGCATAGCGCGTGCGGTGACAGTTCGCGGCCTGTTGCCGGAAATGATAAGGCGTGGCTGTTCGGTCCTTGCGCACGGCGCCACCGGTCGCGGCAACGACCAGGTGCGCTTTGAGCGATATGTCAATGTACTTGCGCCGCATATGAGGGTATACGCTCCCTGGCGCGATCCGGCGCTGCTGGCCCAATTTCCCGGACGGACCCAGATGGCGGCCTATTTAAAGCACTTTGGCATTGAGGCTTTCAGCGGTGGTAGAAAACAATATTCAACGGATGCGAATCTGGCTGGCCTTTCCCATGAGGCGGAAGACCTTGAAAGCCTTCGAACGCCATGTACAATTGTCAAGCCGACCATGGGAGTCTGGCCCCATGACGCGAGCGATAGAATTGAAAAATTCACGGTAGTTTTTAAAAGAGGTCGTGCTGTTAAAATAAACAACCGGAAAGTCAACCCTCTCTCAGCAATGCGCCTGGCCAACAAGATCGGCGGACGGAACGGGATTGGACTGAAACACGCCCTTGAAAACAGGATTATCGGAACAAAGAGCAGGGGGGTATATGAAGCGCCGGGCATGGAACTGCTCGGTCGTTGTCTTGAATTTGTATATCAGGCGGTTCTTGACCGGAGATCTACCCAGCTGTTTCAGCAATTATCAATGCTTGTCGCCGGCCAGATTTATGATGGCCGCTTATATGATCCTGTGACCCGCGCAGCCTTGAATGCGGTTGAATCTCTCGCGCAAAACGCTTCAGCTACCGTTCAGGTCGGCCTTTACAAAGGCAATATATATTTTCTGAAATTAACCGATTGTCCTGGCTCGCTTTATAATGAAGCGGATTCATCAATGGAAAAAAGCTCAGGATTGAATCCAACCAGTTCACAGGGTTTTGTGGAAATCCAAGGCGTTGAAGCGCTTTCAATGGCCAAAGCGGGGCAGATTGACCTGAAAGTTAAAAAGTAATATTGTGGCGCGGATATGCAGAAAAAAGTTAATATTGAAAAGGCCATCCGGAGGAAATACCCTGAGCAGGTTGTCTTGGTTACGACCGTTAAACCAAATGGCGGGACGAATGTGATGGCCGTGGGCTGGGTCGCAATTGCTTCCAGCGAACCATTAATGTTCATGCTCGGGATAGATGACGGAGCCTTTACCTATGAGCTGATAAGGAAAAACAGGGAATTTGTGGTGGCTTTTCCGCATGATGGAATGGCCGCGGAAGTGCTTTTCGCCGGCTCGCGCCATGGCCATGATTGTGATAAAATATCAAAGTGTGGCATTAAAGTCAGCAAAGCTGCAAAGATCAAGGCGCCTCTCCTGACCGATGCCGTGGCAAATTTCGAATGCAAGTTGGTTGATATTTACCGTCCGGGAGACTGTCCATTGGTAATCGGGCGGGTAATAGCGGCGCATGAGAATGTCAGGGCCGGCCTAAAACGTCTCTACACGGTTGCTCCGGGGCATAAATTGTCGGGGGTTAAGCCGGCTATCGTAAAAATTAAGAAAAACGGATAAATGAAATGAAAACAATTGCATTTAACGGCAGTCCGCGCGCAGATGGAAATACCGCCTTCTTGCTGAATTATGTTTTGGACGAAATCAAGCAGGAAGGTATTGAAACCGAAATCGTTCAGGTGGGCGGAACTAATGTCCACGGCTGCAGGGCGTGTTACCAATGCTTCAAACAGGCCAATCAGCATTGTGCCTGTAAGGATGACTGCCTTAATGAATGGATAGACAAAATGCTGAAGGCTGATGCAATACTGCTTGGCTCGCCGACATATTTTGCCGATATTACCCCTGAAATGAAGTCGTTAATTGACAGGGCGGGGCTGACGGCCCGCGCCAATAATGAAATGTTCAAGCGTAAAATCGGGGCGGCCGTGGTGGCCGTACGGCGCACCGGTGCGATCCATGCCTTTGACACGCTCAATCATTTCTTTCTAATTGAGGGAATGATCGTGCCCGGGTCAAGCTACTGGAATATGGCCTTTGGCAGGGAAAGGGGCGAGGTGGCGCGCGACGAAGAAGGCTTGCGCACCATGAAGACGCTCGGCCAGAATATATCCTGGCTATTGAAAAAGATTTGTAATTAATGTGAAGGCGATATAGAGTGAATATGCGCCTTTTCAGGAGAGACCGATGTTTAAAAACATGAAACAAAAAATATTCTGGGCAGTTTTTGTCACGGTGTTGACCGTCAATCTTGTTGTTGGCGCCAAGATTGCTACACAAAACACAAAGGAGAATGACACAACCGAAGTTGCGTTTGAAAAAATGCAATTATTGGCCGAGGTGCTTCTGCAGATCAGGCAAAGCTACGTCGATGAGGATAAAGTTCAATACAAGGACCTGTTGTACGGAGCAATGCGGGGCATGCTTCAGTCGCTTGATCCTCATAGCCAGTTCATGGAGCCGGATACTTTTTCAGACATGAAAAATGACACAGCCGGCGAGTTCGGTGGGTTAGGGATTGTGATCGGAATGCGTGACGGCATCCTGACGGTCATCGCGCCCATGGAAGATACCCCGGCATACCGGGCCGGAATCCTGCATAATGACAGGATCGTGGCTATCGACGGTGAGTCCACTGAAAATATTAGCCTGCAGGATGCCGTAAAGAAAATGCGCGGCGAGCCGGGCACAAAAGTGAAGATTAAAATCATGCGACCCAAGCCTCAGGAAATCAAGGAAATAGAAATTGTGCGTGCCATCATCAAAGTGGAAAGCGTCAAGGGTGTCAACATGCTGCCCGGCCAGATTGGATACATACGCATAACCCAGTTTAATGAACCTACTGCTGAAGCTCTCCAGAAGGCAATTGAAAAACTGCTCGCTCAGGACATGAAAGCCCTGATTCTTGATTTGCGCAATAACCCCGGGGGACTGCTCGCTTCAGCCGTGGAGGTTTCACAGAAATTCTTAAAGGGCGGCGAAAAAATCGTTTCAACCAAGGGACGTGCCGGAACCGGCGTGCTGACTCAATACGCTTCCAAAGGCAAGTATCATTACACCGATTTTCCGATGATTATTCTCGTCAACGGCGGCAGCGCGAGCGCGTCTGAAATAGTCGCCGGCGCTCTGCAGGATTGCAAACGCGCGATTTTAGTGGGCGAAAAAACATTTGGCAAAGGTTCTGTCCAAAGCGTCATGCCGCTTGATGACGGATCGGCCATCCGTTTGACTACCGCCAAGTATTACACTCCGAATGAGCGCATGATTCATGAGAAGGGCATAGACCCGGACATCTTTATTCCAATGTCGCCTGATCAGTGGCAAAAAGTTATGATGAAGCGGTCACGAGATGAAATCGGTGACTTCAGCGTTGATGAAAAGGTTGATATGACTAATGCGGTTGACGTCCAGCTTGAGCGCGCCATGGATATTTTAAAAGGCATCAGGAGTTTTCAGTCTCACGCCAAGACTGCTGCCGTTTCAAAATAATCCTTCTTCATTCTTATCGCTTTTGCAAATGTATTAATCATGAATGTCCTTGGCATTGAAACCTCCTGTGATGAAACTGCCACCGCGATAGTGACCGGCGGGCGGAAGGTGCTTTCAAGCGTGGTATTCAGCCAGACTGATCTTCACCGTCCTTACGGCGGGGTTGTGCCGGAAATTGCCTCGCGCAATCACCTTCAGCTTTTACCCGCGCTTATTGAAAGGGCGTTAAATGAAGCTGATATGGGCTGGAACCAGATAAATGCCGTCGCAGCCACATACGGTCCGGGGCTGGCAAGTTCGCTGCTGGTTGGAGTTGCATCCGGTCGTGGATTGGCTTTACGACTTGGAATTCCATTTATTGCCATAAGCCATCTTGAGGCGCATCTCTATGCCCCGTTTTTGTCGGCAAGTATGCCGGACTTCGAAGCAATGTGTCCATTCCTGGGACTTATAGTATCCGGCGGGCATTCCTGTCTGGTCAGGGTGAATGGGCTTGGGCATTATCGTTTGCTTGGTACGACCTTTGACGATGCCGCCGGCGAGGCATTTGATAAAGGAGCAAAGCTCATGGGGTTGGGCTATCCAGGTGGACCGGAAATTGACAGGCTGGCCGGCAAAGGGAAATCCAGTGCGATTTCATTTCCGCGCGGACGAATATCGGGTGTGATACCAGGGGCGGGCTTATCCGCTGATTTATGTTTCAGTTTCAGTGGTCTAAAGACTTCCTTGATGTATTTCATCAAAAATCAACGCCAAGGCTGCCATGCCGCTGAGCCGGCCGATATTGCTGCCAGCTACCAGGAGGCCATAATTGATGCGCTTTGTGACCGCCTTTTTTTGGCGGCCAAGCGCCATAATATCAATCGCGTGGCTGTGGTTGGCGGTGTTTCGTTAAATACGAGGCTGAGGGGCAAAATGTCCACTTGCGGCAGGCAGAATAATGTTCAGGTTATTTTCGCAGAGCCGCAATACTGCATGGACAATGCCGCCATGGTGGCGGGCTTGGCCGGGGTGGGGCAGGGAATCGGCGGAAGTAAAGCCTGGACCGTTGACATTTGTCCCAACTTAGAAATCGGATTAGGTTATGACATATGCAAAACTTCTGTGGAAAACCAGTAATGAAAGGAAAAATAAAATGAGTAAAATCAGGTGGGGAGTTGTTGGATCAGGCGGCATCGCGCGGCGCAGGACCATTCCTGAAGGCATTGTTGCGGCGCGTAACGCGGAGTTGGCGGCCGTGTGTGACGTCAATGAACATGTTAACGGTGAAGTGGCTGAACAGTTTCATGTCAAGGCGGTTGCCTCCCTGCCGGAATTGCTGGCCCTTGATATCAACGCCGTTTATGTCGCTACCCCGGCCCACCTGCATCACAACCAGGTTATCCAGACCGCCCAGGCCGGGAAACATATTCTTTGTGAAAAGCCGCTGGGCATGACCGTCAAGGAAATCAGGGAGATGATTTCCATCTGTAAAAAATCAAAGGTTAAGCTTGGCACGGCATTCATGATGCGTTTCCAGTCCCAGCATCAGGCGGCCGCGCAGATGATCAGGGAAGGGAAATTGGGTAAACTCCTCTATGGACGTGCGCAGCTTTCCTGCTGGTATCCGCCGATTGACGGGGCTTGGCGCCAAAGCCAGAGCCAGGGCGGGGGTGGGTCGCTGATTGACATGGGCGGCCATTGCATCGACTTGCTGGAAATGTTTTTCGGAGATGTGAAAAGGGCGAGTTGTTTCATTAATCGCTCCGTCCATTCGTATGAAACCGAAGACAGCGCGGTCGTCCTTCTTGAATTTGAGAGCGGTGCCTTTGGCACAGTGGACACTTTTTTCTGCATCCCGGACAACAGTAGTAAAAATATACTGGAACTATACGGTTCCAAAGGAAGCATTCTGTGCAAAAACACGATAGGCCAGGGGCCGGCCGGAGAAATGATCGCGTATTTAGAAGGAGACTCAAGCGGGTATGATGCCCAGCAGTCCCGCACCCAATCCGCGGGCATACCTGTTAATCCCCAGCCGATCAACACATACCAGGCCGAAATTGAGGAATTCAGCCAGGCGATACTCGATAAACGGCCATGCCTGAATTCAGCCGCGATCGGTCTTGAAAGCCAGAAGGTGATCTGTGCTATCTATAAATCTGCTTTAAACGGAAGAATAGTTAAGGTATAAGAAAAAAACAGGATATTATTCATCAACCGCGGGTGGCGGAATAACATTTGGCCTTGTGTCAATTCGCAATTGATCCACGTCAACGCTGCGGTCGCGCAATTTTTTTTCAACCGATAAATTTGAACTGTCGGCCTGGAAGCTTTGCTTCCAGGCTTCGATGGCCGATTTTTCACGTTTCAATCCGGCCAGAGTGTCACCAAGGTGGTCAAGGATGGTGGGATCATCGGGCATCATAACGTGCGCTTCGCGGATGAACTCCAGGGCCTGATCGTATTGTCCTTTTTTGAAATATATCCAGCCCAGCGTATCAAGATAAGCGGCATTATCCGGTTCAATCTCAAGCGCATGGTTGACGTAATCTAAGGCCATGTCGAGGTTAATTCCTTTCTCGGCCCACATGTAGGCAATATAATTATATGCATCGCTGTTTTCAGGATCAAGGTTAATTGACTTTTCGAACAATTTCTCAGCCGTAATGTAATCACCGCTTCTTTCGCTGGCGGCACCGTAATTAAAATAAAATGAAGTGTCGAGTATTCGCGCACCACTGTCGGGAAGCTTTTTTGCGATATTTTCGGCAATCTGAAAAGCGGAGACGGCCTGTCTGTAGTCTTCCGCGCGCGAGCTTACAATGGCGTAATAAAACCAGGGAATGCAATTATTCGGCACGGCCGCGACAGCCTCCTCCATTAACGCGAATGCTTCTTCCCGGTCTTTTCTCCAGACTAGCAGAATCGCAAGGCGGACGCGCGTGTCAAGCAGGGATGGGTCAATTTCAAGTGCTTTCCAGTAGAGGTCTATGGCCTTGTCGCCAAGCTGGCATTGCTGGGCAGCTATGCCGTAATTGACGTAAAAGCGCGGGTCTGACAGGATAGGATCATTAGGGAGAAGAGTAGAATACATTTGGTCAAATAGGGCAAGCGCCTCGGTGTATTGATGATTACGCAGATAAAAGTTCACGAGTATTTCAAGGAAAAGCCTTTCCTTCGGCAGATGTTTCAGCCCATCCTGGATGACTTCCCTGGCTTGCTGGGGATTATCACGCAGGTAAATAACAGCCAGCCTGAGATATGATTTAGGGTTTGATGGCTCGGCGTCACGCGCCGCCCTGAAATTTTCAATGGCGTGTTCTTTGTCACCCAGCGAATCGTAAAGCTCGCCGAGGTAATAATAAATGTCCGGGCTCTGTGGATCGTGTCTGGCAATCTTTTTCAACAGCCCGAGCGCCTGGTCCTTGTTACCCAGGGCTACATGGCACAATGCCATTTTCTGCAGGATTTGGTAATCGTCCGGATCATACAATGCCACTTTCTGGAAACAGGCGAGGGCTTTGTCAACCTGCCTGTTTATTATATAAAGATCCCCGAGTTTTTGCAGGTAGGCCATGGATAAGTCGTCGGTTGGGTACTTGACCGCCAGCTCATAATATCTGATCGCTTCATTTAAATCTTGCGGTTTTTTAGCAAGCGACTGGATGCGCTGGGCATGCAGGTCGCCAAGCAGTCTTAAAATAGGCAAGGGGTCGCTAACCTTCTCAACTCCCTGGCGCAAAACCTGTACCGCCCCTGCCTCATCCTTGCCGGTAATCATTAATGCCGCAAGCTGGAGGTACCCTTTGTTATTCTTAGGTTCAAGCTCAATTGCCTTCCTGGCTGCCATGCGCGCTTCATCCGGCCGGTTGATAATCTGGTAAATCTGTGAAAGGAGAAAAACCGCTCCCATGGACTTCGGGTTGTGGCGACTGGCTTCTTCCATGACAGCCACGGCTTTATCATTTTCGCCGCGCCGGATGTACTGAATCGCAACGCGCAGCGAGAGCGAGGTTAATTCCGGTTGCAGTTCAACCGCCCGCAGGTAATTGGATACGGCGCCTGTATCGCGCAGCCCCTCCCGCAAGACCCCAATACTGTAATTGGCAAGCGCGTCAGCCATGACGGTATTACGCTGGGTTATGGTGGAATAGTCCTGATGTTGCCCGGAAGGAGGTAATTGAGAAGATGCCGTTCGGCAGCCGGACATTAAAGCGGCGGTTCCCGTTATGGACAAAAGAACCAGCCAGTATAAATTTAAAAGTGGACCTTTGGCTTCAGGCATTAGACGTGACTATCAGGTGCTATAGATTAACAGACTTCAGCGCCATCCCGATTAAACGGGCAAGTGACCACGAACTGCCGGTCTTCGAAGGGAATGTCTACCGGCTGATTCAAACCCGCAGAAAGCCGAACAGAGAGAAAGCAAAATTCTTTGCTGTCCCGCTGCCGGCAGCCTGTCTGCCATGGTTTATTTGTTGATATTCTTGTGGCGATCCGCTTTCCGGCGCTTGCGCCTTTTGTGCTTCGCCATTTTTTTAATCCGCCATTTTTTCAGCGAACCCATATTATTTCTCCTGTTGTTTATTCAATGATCTTGTTCAGCGGAATTTCTATGATGCCTTCCGCGCCCACGGCTTTGAGCTTCGGGATGATTTCCCTGACAATTCTTTCTTCAACCACTGATTCAATTGCGACCCATCCGCGTGAGCTGAGCGCGTTGACGGTCGGGGAATGCAGCGATGGCAGGATTGGCAGCACCTTTTTTAATTTCACTGCGGCGACGTTCATTTTCAGAAGGACCCGCTTCTCTGCCGCCAGTGCGCCTTTAAGCAGAATGGCGACCTGGTTAATTTTCTGACGCTTCCACCTGTCGTTCCAGGCCGCTTTGTTGGCGATAATCCTTGTCGTTGATTCAAGAACGTCGGCGATTATTCTCAGGTTGTTTGCACGCAGCGATGATCCGGTTTCGGTCAGCTCGACGATCGCATCGCAGAGGTCAGGCGCCTTGACCTCGGTCGCGCCCCATGAAAACTCCACCTCGGCGCGTATACCTTTTTCCTTGAGATATTTTTTAGTTAATCCGACTGCTTCGGTGGCAATTCGTTTGCCGGCCAGATCTTTGACATTTTTAATTGATGAATTTTCCGGCACCGCGATTACCCAGCGTATTTTTCTCAGTCCCTGCTTGGAATAAACAAGGTCGGCCACCTCGACAACGTCCGAGCCGTTTTCAATTATCCAGTCATAGCCCGTTATTCCGCAGTCAAGCATGCCATGCTCGACATAACGGCTGATTTCCTGGGCCCGGATTAAACGCGCTTCAATTTCCGGGTCATCGATCACCGGAACGTAGGAGCGTGTCCCTACCGTTACCGTAAAGCCGGCTTTTTTCAGCATGTAAAACGTGGATTCCTGCAAGCTGCCTTTCGGCAGCCCGATTACTATTTTCTGATTTATTTTTTTCATATGATCTTTTGCCAGCAGTATAATGAAATCAGCCTGAGCGTCCAGAATAAAGTGTTTGTGATCTCATTTTCGGTCACGGCTTTGAATTTCATGGATGACAATATTCAAGGCTTGGGGGTAGGCGATATGTTCCTGCTCCTGGATCCGCGCGTGCAGGGTCGCGGGGGTGTCATTTTCTTTTACCTCCACGCTTTTCTGCAAAATAACCGGTCCAGTATCCGTGCCGGCATCAACGTAATGCACCGTGCATCCGGTCGTTTTCACGCCAGCCTGCAGCGCCTGTTTCCATGCGTCAAGCCCCGGGAACGCCGGAAGGTGGGAAGGATGAATGTTGATTATGCGCCGCTCGTATGCTTTCAGTAGGCGTTCTTTTATTATCATCATGAATCCCGCCAGAACAACGAGCTCGACCCCGTAGTGCCGCAGGCGCTCGATAAGCTTCAATTCAGCTTGCCCGTCAAGCTTGGTCCTGAAAGGCGCCGGATCAATGTATTCAGCCGGTATGCCCATCTTGCGTGCACGCTCCATGATCAGGGCGTCGGAAACATTTGACAGCACGCATACAATGCGCGCGTCAACCTTGCCGGCCTGCACCGCCTCGGCGATCGCCTGGAAGTTCGTCCCCTTGCCCGACCCGAGAACGCCGATATTGACTTTTTTGCCCAAGAGGTTCATGTGTGTATGTTTAGCATTAACCCTGGTTTGATTCAAGATTTTTACATGTCGGCGGCAGTCTTTTTTATTATGGCCATCATTTCTGCGATCAGATGAAAATAACCTTTGATTCCGGATCAGAAAAAGATAATGTGTTTTTAAAGCGCGAATCGAATGGATTGTTGCAAGGAGATAAATATCATGCTTAGCCGGAAGTAATTAATGAAACTATATTTTACCATTTTTCAATTACTGGTCTTCATTTGCATCCTTTATCCGCACAATTACGTTTGTGCTGCGATTACAACGCCTAAAATATTCAGCGATAACATGGTGCTGCAGCGCGAAAAGCCGGTTCCGGTCTGGGGCTGGGCAGGTGCCGGCGATAAAATTACCGTTGAGTTTGCCGGGCAGCGCAAGGAAACAACTGCCGGGGCTGATGGCCGCTGGGAAATTCGCCTTGATCCGATGCCGGCCTGCAAGGAAGGCGGGGTTTTAACCATAACCGGCAATGGAAAAGATGTGCTCAAATTCAGCGACGTTGTCGTGGGTGAGGTCTGGATCTGTTCCGGCCAGTCCAATATGGCTTTTGGCCTTGGTAACGCAGAAGGCGCACAAAAAGATATTGAGGTCGCGGATCTTCCCGGTCTCCGTCTTTTTCAGGCTTTCAACATCACCTCTTCATCGCCCAAAAATGATCTACGCGGGCGCGCTTGGACGGTGTGCTCAAGCCAGACTGCCGGGGGATGGACAGCCGTCGGATTCTATTTCGGCCGGCGCCTGGTTGCCGAGCTCGGCGTTCCGGTGGGATTAATCAGCGCCGCGTGGGGCGGGACCAGGATTGAACCGTGGACGCCAATGGAGGCATTCGATACAGTACCCGAGCTGTCGGAATACATCGGTGCTTTTCGCAAGGATGTCCAGGCCCACAGGGAAACGTTGCCGGAAAAAATAAATGCAATAGAACAATGGTTACTCTCTGCCCGCAAGGCCGTTGCGGCGAATGAAGCGCTTCCGCTTGAGCCGGATTGGCCCGTTTATCCCGGCAGGGAGAACTTTCATCCGGCAGCAATCTATAACGCCATGCTCCATCCTTTGGTTCCTTATGCCATACGTGGCGCGATCTGGTACCAGGGCGAGGCCAATGCCAGTGATCCCGGTTTCCTGTATTATCATAAGTTACGCGCTTTGATCGGGGGTTGGCGCCATGCGTGGGGGCAGGGGGATTTTTCATTCTATCTCGCCCAGTTGGCGAATTATAAGCGAGACTCTAAACGTCCCGAAGGTGGTGAAGGCTGGGCCAATTTGCATAATAACCAGCTTAATGCTCTTGCGATTACCAACACTGGTATGTCGGTGACCATTGATATCGGCGATGCAAATGATATCCACCCCAGGAACAAGTTTGACGTTGGTGAACGCCTTGCCCAATGGGCACTGGCGCTGGATTACGGGAAAACTAATATCGTGGCTTCCGGCCCCCTGTATCGCGATATGAAAGTCGAAAACAACCGCATCCGGATTTTATTTGATTATCCTGGCGGCGGTCTCATGGTCGGGGAAAAAACCGGCCGCGGGCCGGTTAGGGATGTCAAAAACGGCAAACTCCAGCGCTTTGCAATCGCAGGCGAAGATAATAAATGGTTCTGGGCCGATGCTGTCATTGAAGGAGATACGGTCCTGGTCTCAAGTCCGGATGTGCCCAAGCCGGTCGCGGTACGCTACGCGTATTCCGGCAACCCGGAAGGCTGCAATTTGTATAACCGCGCCGGCCTGCCGGCTTCGCCGTTTCGGACCGACAAATGGTGATTGGAGTTTATGTACAACATGCTGAATATAATTGTAACTTCAATTGACTTTTCTAATTACGCAAGAGAATAATGTTTCACTTTCGGGCGGTTAGCTCAATTGGCAGAGCGCCACCCTTACACGGTGGATGTTACAGGTTCAAATCCTGTACCGCCCACTCGAAGCGCCCGTCTTGGCTAACTTGCTTGTGGCAAACCAATAGCGGGGCTACGAAAGCCCTGAGTAAGTGAGCATAATGAGATCGTCGAGCGGGTCGGACTTCACCTTGGCAATCTCCCGCATTACTTATAACAGGCATTTGTGGTGAACCATGAAAGACTGGCTGATCATTGACGGCTATAACCTGGTTCACCAGCTTTTTCCGGGAAATAGCCATGCTGATTCTGGGATTGTTGCAAAAAACCGTAAAAATCTATTAATCCTGCTGGAACCCCTCGTTAACCTGCTTGCCAGTAGGATTACAGTTGTTTTTGACGGCAGGATTGCTGGACCACGTCCCGGGGAGAAAGAAAGTGAAGTTATTGACGTAGTCTATTCTCCGCCGAACATGAGTGCCGACACGGTCATTGAAAACATTGTCTGGAAGGCGGCTAACCCAGAAGTTATCCTGGTGGTTACTTCCGATCGCATGGAGCGGGATGCCGCCAGTGCCAGCGGCGCAGATACGATAGCCTCCTCTTTATTCATCGAAAAGATCAGGGAAGAACGGTCTCGCTTGAGAGATAAAATTCAAAGCCTGAATAAATCGAAGAATAATATCAAAATTGGCGATATTTTCGACTTTCCAGCCGATACTTCCGGCATCAAGCCCCACTGAAGATTATTTTCGACGCAAGTTATTATTCATTAATGTTTAGGTAAATAATTACTACAGATTGTATTTGCATATTTATGACCCGCATGGTATAGTGTTTTGCAAATTGTTAATAACTTGTCAATAAACTGTATAATAGGAATATAACATGCGTCTTAAGTGCTTGGAATTAATCGGGTTCAAGAGTTTTGCAGAACGGACCGCTCTTGATTTTGGCGAAGGTATTTCGGCAATAGTCGGGCCTAACGGCTGTGGAAAAAGCAATGTCTCTGACGCTATCCGCTGGGTTCTTGGAGAACAGAGCGCGCGCCTTTTACGGGGCACGGCCATGCAGGATTGTATTTTTAACGGGACGGACTCGCTTTCCCCGAAAAACATGGCTGAAGTCAGTTTAACCATGACCGACTGCGAGCATGTACTCGGCACAGATTACCATGAAGTGACCGTCACGCGGCGCGTGTTCCGTTCCGGCGAAGGCCAGTACTTCATCAACAAAACTCCCTGCCGCCTCAAGGATATTCAGCGCCTTTTTCTCGATACGGGCATCGGAACTAATTCCTACTCAGTCATGGAGCAGGGGAAAATAGATCTGATTTTGCGTTCACGACCTGAAGACCGTCGTGAAGTTTTTGAGGAAGCCAGCGGGATTGCCAAGTTCAAGGCTGATAAACGCGAGGCCTTGCGCAAGCTGGAGCAGACAGAAAATAACCTCTTGCGTCTGGCCGATATAATCAAGGAAGTCAAGCGCCAGATCATTTCCATTCAGCGTCAAGCCGGCAAGGCAGAACGTTACAAGAAGATGTTCGACCAGCTGCGCGGGTACGACGTCTATTCCACGCGCGAACGTCTCAAATCCATGGCGGTTGAAATATCATCATTGGAAACGCAACACGCCTCAATCCTGGAAAAGAACGAGGCGCTTCAGCACGAGATTGAAAATCTTGAAATTGATAACGGGCGCCTTCAGGAAGAAAAGGAAAAAATAGAGGGCGAAATGTCAGCCTTGCAGCAGGCGGCCATGCAGGCTGAATCGCAGATCGAGCAGTTGCGGCAGTCGTTGGAAGTCAATAATCAGCGCAAGAAGGAGCATGATCAACTCATTCAGCACGATACCAAGGAAATTAACGAGGCCCGCCGCGACCTGGAAGCTGTACGCAAATCATCCGCGAAAATTGATGAAAACCTGAGTAATGCCAACGCCAAGTTCCAGGAAGCCGAGGAAAACCTCAAGATCAAGGGGGCCCAGAACGCCCGCCACGAGGATGAGCTTGACAAGACAAAATCAGGTATCCAGCAGCTTATGTCAGAATCGCTTGCCCTGGATGACCGGCTTACAAAATCACAAAACGAGCTTCATCAGCTTGAGAACTCCGACCGGGCTGTTGTCATCCGCCGCGAGCGCTGCGCTGCCGAGCAGGCCAGTTTGCGCATTTTGCTTGAACAGCAGCAGTCACGCGTGGCCGGTGCCGAGAAAATAATGAGCGCGATGCGCCTCGATGTTGAAGAGGCGGAAAAGGCTTTTCAAAAATGCCTTGAGGATATACGCGAACACGACAGCCGCCTCGCCGCTTCCAGGTCTGACATGGTCAAGCGCGAAAAGGATATTGCCGCACTGACCGCTCAAATTGAAATGCTGGCGCCAGAAGATGCCGTATTGTCGAAACCGCCTGAAACCGCGAAAAGTGACGAGCTTTTACCGTCCGAGGTTGACCGTGAACAAATGCTTGGAAGGCTTTGCGCGCAGGTTAAGGTTGACCCTGAATACCGGGTAGCGTTTGAGGCCGTTTTGCGCGATTTGCTTAATGCGTTTATTTTAAAAGACGTATCCGGTGCTGTAAGTCTTGTCGGTGCGGCGGACAAACTGCAGGGGCGTTCGTTGAGCGTCGTGGTTGCGGGGCTGCCTCAGGTTGCTTTATCTGCCGCCGTAGCGCCGCCGCAATCTGTCAGCCTGCTTGAACAAGTCCGGTTTGATGACCGGTTCCGTCCGCTCTTTACCCGACTGCTCCAGAATGTCTTTGTCGTTCAATCGGCCGACTTTCTGAAAGATAACGCCGATCCGACTATTGTCTGCGTTACCAGGAACGGAGTTGTTATGCGTGGCACCGGCGCAATGCAATTTGGGACCGGGACTAATCCGGAAAAAAGTCCGCTTCTCAGGCGGCAGCATTGCGAAGAGCTTAAAGCCCGGCTGAATACGCTTGGCGCGCAAAACGCCGAAGCCAGTCAACCCCTTGCCGAGCTTGAAGAATCACAGAAGAAACAAAGGGAAAAATCCGTAAAAATGCAGCAAGAACTTGATGATAAGCGCCAAGCGCTGGCTGGTCACAACGGACAACACCTTGTTATCAAAAGTGAAGCCGATAAAACCCGCGACAATCTTGAAACTGTTTCAATGGAGCTCAAGGAAATTGAAAAACAGGGCAGTTCAACCGAACGCAAAAGCGAGCTTTTAATCGACATGGATAAATCCCATGCCCGGCGGGTGGCCGTTAAGCGCGAGTTGGAAGAGCTCAATGCCAAGGTCAAAAACCTTGAAGTATCCCATAAGGCGCTGCAGTCCGAGGTAATGGCCGTGAACGTCAGTGTTGTCCGCCACCGGGATGAAGTCAGCCACCTGACCCAGATGGGCGCCGCGCAAAAAGAACGCATCGTCCAGCTTGAAGTCCTGGTGAACAGCCGCGAAGTCCGTATCCGCGAGTACGAGCAAGCAATCCTTTCGTTTGAAAGCTTTAACAAGGAAGCGGCCGTCCGTGTGCCTGCCTTGCAGGAACAGAAGACGAATACCGCCTCGCAGATAAAGCTTGTCAGGGAAAACCGCGACAAGATACTGGTCGAATGTAAAAATGCCGAGGAAAAATTAAAGCGTCTGCGTTCCGGCTGGGAGACCCAGCGCAACCAGCAAAGCGATTTGAACGGGAAGATAATCGAACTGCGTATGCGCCGCGAGCATCTCCTCGAAAGAATTACCGGCGAATACCATATTGCCGAGGAAGTGGTGGTCAATGCCGGCGAGCCGACCTGGCCCGATGGCGTTAAGCTTTCTCAGGAACAGCTCGATTCTGTCATTGCCGACCTTCGTGCAAAGATTGAGGCCATGGGCCCGGTCAATACCGGCGCCATTGAAGAGCTTCAGCAGTTGCAGGAGCGCCACGAGTTTTTAAGCAAGCAGCAGGAAGACCTGATCAACGCGCGCCAGCAGCTCATGGATGCCATCAAGAAAATCAACCAGACAACCACGGAAATGTTTTCCATAACATTTGCCCAGATAAACGAGAATTTCCAGACGATGTTCAGCCAGTTGTTCGGCGGTGGAACAGCCAAGCTGATACTGACCGATGAGGGCGATATCCTTGAGTGCGGAATTGAAATATTCGCTCGTCCGCCCGGCAAAAGGCTTCAGAGCATTTCCCTGCTGTCCGGAGGTGAAAGCACCCTGACGGCGGTCGCGTTGCTGTTCGCGATATTCATGGTAAAGCCCAGCCCGTTCTGCGTGCTGGACGAATTGGATGCCCCCCTTGATGACGCCAATAACCAGCGCTTTATCGCCATGCTCAAGAACTTTTTGAAAAACTCGCAGTTTATTGTCATTACCCATAACCGCCAGACCATTGCCGCTGCCAGCGTGCTTTATGGCGTGACGATGGCGAAAAACAAGATTTCAACCATCGTTTCCATGCGTTTCAGCAAGGAAGGCAAGGCCGAAAAACCAAACGATCAAGCTTCACCTCAGGTTCTGCCGGTTCAGCCCGCTCGGCCGGATGCCCATGCCAATGTGAGTAATTGAGTTGTGCCGGTCTTAGGCAGCCGTCAGTCATCCTTGGAAACAGGTTTGGATTCCATGACGCCTAACTGTGGCTTCAGCCACAATTCCGGCTTGTTGTTCGGAATCAAGCTGAGCGAAGGTTTTGAACAGGTTTTTTCCAGAAACGCTTTGAATTCTTCGTCCGTCCTGTAAAAGATGGATTCCTCGGGTTTTTCCAGCCATCCCGCCTTGTGCAGGTTCCAGTGCAGGAGGACCATGTTGTCGCCGAACATTTCCAGGCGTTTCTTTTGAGGTTCTGCCTGTGCCTTGGACATGGCTTCCCGGTAGAGCGTCTCCATTTGCGGGAAGATCGGCGCATGTATTGCCTTTACCTGTTCCGGCACGCAACGATACTGGAAATCATACTTTTTGGACTGCTTGTATTCGGCCAGTTTCTTGTCAAGCAGGTCATAAAAGCGCCCCATGGGTTCGCCGCCGGGACCGTAAGCGCGTTCCAGCCATTCCTTTGCCAGCGCATCCACGTCCACTTCCGCATCCCACATCAGTCTGGCAACCAGGTATGTGTTCATGCTTCCATAACCGCGCGCCATGGCGGCATCCCAGTAAATCGCGTCCCAGCCGAGCTTTTTAATCTGCGGAATAATCAGCTTGAGAATCCGCAGGGCAGGTGGGTAGGGTGCGCCGACCGAGCATTTCTGACCCGCCCATGTTGAATAGTCAAACCACCCGATCCTTCCATGCAGCCGCGCGTCCCATTCCCCGCTCAAACGGATGAACTCGGCGGCCAGGTCTTCATGGTAAAGAGAAAATCCGTAATATGGCCTGGCCGCCAGCATGACGAACAGGTTGGATTCAATATTCATTGGCTTCGCGGGAGGATAGGTGTAGGCCGCGTAGGCAAAGCACCCCAGCTGCTTTTCCGGCTTTTTCGCCGCGACGCGCCGGGCTACCTCGTTAAAGAAGGTAAACATGCGCGGCGTCAGAGATTTTGCGCCCGTGTTGCCCGGCCATTTCCCCGGGTCGCAGGGTTCATCGAGCGCTTTGCACTTTTCACATTCGCACCAGCCTCCGCCGTCGGAAGGTCCGATTGACCACATCCGCTGGCCGGGTTTTTTATCCATTTCTTCCAGCAGGGCGTTCGTGAACAGATCAATTAGTCCTTCGCTCGTCGTGCAGAACTTCCACGGCTCGGCAGAAGCGGCTTTGTTATCTGCAACCGTCAGCCGCCGGCCGTTCCTCATCGCCATGTATTCCGGGTGGTCCTTGAGGCGCTCCTCCATGTTGTAACTGTGCCAGGCGTGGCCGTAATCCAGCGCGACCGCCTGCCGGTCGTAGGGCACACGCATGAAACGCATCCATTTCATGCTCTCCCCTCTGCCCCAGCCCCGGCTCATGACCCGGCTACGGAAATCCGGCGCGTCTGAAAAATCAATTTCAGGCACATCCAGGTTGTCATGGTGCGGGATATCCTCGCCCCATTCGCACGGCATCAGCCTGCGCACGCCGGTGACCCGTTCAAGGAATTCCATGGTTCCGTAATACGTGCCGTCGCTGAATCCGCCGCCCGCTGTTCTCTCGCCGTCAGGCGTGTCGTTTCCGGCTATGAAAACATTGTTGCCTTTTGTCTTGATGCGGAAGCCCTCTTCCGGCAGCTTTGCCGGATTTATCCCTGCCTGTCTTGTCTCCGGGGTGTCGCCCAGTACCAGCATCGGTTCATGGGGAGACTGGGCCAGCGGCAGATCGGCCCCGCATGAAATATTAATCACTCGCCTGACCTCTTCGGCTGCCTCGCGTACCGAACTCGGGGCATTCTTATCGTAATAAATAACATGTGCGGAAATGCCGTTCCTGGCAATTGTAAATGCCTTGACGGGCCGTTCCGGCACCCTTGCGGCGTTACAGCCGGCAATCAACATTGCCATGGCCACGGTGGTCAATCCTGCTCCGATAATC